>Ga0307423_1000204_pt1 | contig 40056 bp, 29 predicted proteins | sample SalMarWE160310MG_FD_202154 | JGI IMG/M metagenome (GOLD analysis project Ga0307423, IMG submission 202154) | Salt marsh sediment microbial communities from the Plum Island Ecosystem LTER, Massachusetts, United States - WE1603-10 | ecosystem: Environmental > Aquatic > Marine > Intertidal zone >... | reverse complement strand
CGAAATTTTAAATCCTTTTAGAAAAGTTAAAAATATACTGGAAGAAGCTTTGAAAATTAATGGAGTCGATGAAAGTAATATTGAAAAAGAGAGAGAGAATGTTCTTAGCTCCGTCGGATTCCCAAAGAATCTTTACAACAGAAGGGGGTTTGAATTAAGCGGAGGAGAACAGCAAAGAACCGCGCTTGCACGCTTGCTGGCTGTAAAACCTGCACTGTTGATTTTAGATGAACCATTCTCGGCTCAAGATGTAGAATCGCAATTGAATTTTGTTAATCTCTTCAAAAAACTAAACAAAGATTTTAACCTCACAATGATTTGCATAAGTCACGACCTGAGAATACTAAGAAATCTTGCTAACCGGGTAATCATAATTAAAGACGGAGAGATAATTGAAGGCGGTGTAACAAACGAAGTGTTTAATAATCCACAAAAAGACTACACAAAATTTTTACTCTCTGCTGAAGCGCTTGATTTATCTTATGAAGAATTAAAGTCAACACACAATTCCTAACTTGAAAATAAAATCTTGCAAAAACATTTTCGGTAAGTTCAACGTATTTTTTTGCAGTTTAATAACTTACTTGACTAAACTGGCGTACGCAACCAGCTTATCTTCATCGTACTCTATTTTAATTTGTGAAAAGCTATCAAGAAAGTGTGATAGCTTATCATATCCAAATTCCTTGTGATTGAACGACGGATGTTCCTTCTTAATCTTTATCCCGATAGTTGCAACGTTTATTCGGCGATTCTCTTTCTTTAATAATGAGATGATACTGTGCTCTATTTGCTCACTCAATTTCTTTTGAGGAGTTTGTAACGATTTAGATTCCTTAGGTTTAATTTTTGTCGGTTGATATTCTATTATCCCATCTGCTACATTCACAAGATCCCGCGATATTGAGCCTGGGACACCCATTAAGAAAGTAGTTTTCCCGAGTGATCTTAACTCATTCAACAATGGTATAAAATCACGATCCCCGGAAACTAATATTAACGTATTAATATTATCATTCTGCATAAACAGCTTCATCGCAGAAACACAAATAAATGTATCAGCACTGCTTTTTTCAGTTCGGGATAGCGGAGTAAAAACAGGCTGTATACCGCTTGTCTGAAGACTGTTGATCTGATCATTAAAACGAACCCAATCTCCAAAAGCCTGTATTGAAGCTATGCCTCCTTTTTTCTCGCATAAATTTCTTATTATCATTAAATCGGGAGCTTCACCGTAATTATTAAGTGATGAGTAATATAAATTTTCGAAGTCAATAAAAACTGCGATGGTATTTTGTGTTGGTCTTTCTGTCTGATCTTTCAATTAATTTTTCCTTTAAAGTAATTTGCAATTGGTTTGTTTATCAAAATTTCAATTGAAAACTTAACAACAATTTCAGTTTGTTCAAATCAGTATTATTCCTTCGTTAACAAAAAACTCTCTCCACCTTTTTAATGAAGAGGGTTCAATTACCTTAAACGAATCCGACTGCACTTTCACTCTCACATCTTCTAAATGGCTTGTCCACAGGATCTTTGACAAAATCAGGGATATACATACATTGTATTGTTGTTTTACCTTTGTAAGGACAGTCTGCTAAAGGCAGAGAGACCTGTCCCATTAAGAATTTGTTTTAATTAAAAGAGAGTTAAAATGTATAACAAATTAATAACCAATATTAAACCTCTGGGATTTACCTGGGAGACTCAAGATCCATTTTTATTTTGCGTACATCACCTGGATAATTATCCTGCCGGTAACGATCAACTAGGGCCAGCTTCTTCATTAGCAGGCAGAAACCTTGGCCAGGATTTTACTACAAAGGATGGTTGGCGAATGTATCACGGTGATATTGTACCCGGTTTTCCTGCACATCCACACAGGGGTTTCGAAACTGTCACAGTTGTATTGAATGGTTTTGTCGACCATTCTGATTCGCACGGTGCAGCCGGAAGGTACGGTAATGGAGATGTACAATGGATGACTGCCGGCTCAGGGCTGCAACATTCTGAAATGTTCCCGCTTCTGGATAAAAATAAACCAAATCCATTGGAGCTTTTTCAGATATGGCTTAACCTGCCAAAAACAAAAAAATTTGCTCAGCCTTTTTACACTATGCTTTGGGCAGAAGATATTCCTGTGCATAAAGAAAAAGATAAAAATGGAAAATTAATAGAAGTCACCGTCATTGCAGGGAAAATAGCAGATGTAACTGCGCCGGCACCGGCACCTGATTCCTGGGCAAATGAACCTGAGAATGAAGTAGGAATCTGGTTAATAAAGATGGAAGCCAATGCTCAATGGACTATTCCTGCAGCATCGCTTGAAGTAAACCGATCACTATATTTTTACAGAGGAGCAACTATAAATATTGGAGGGGTAACAATAGAATCATATCACTCAGTTGACCTACTGGCAGATCAAAAAGTAATTATTGAAAATGGAAGTAAAGATGCTTACTTATTATTGCTTCAGGGAAAGCCTATCAATGAACCAATAGTACAGCACGGACCTTTTGTAATGAATAGCTCTGCAGAAATACAGCAGGCATTTAACGAATATCGTAAGACACAATTTGGTGGCTGGCCCTGGTCAAGATATGATAATGTGCATTCAAGAGAGATAGGAAGATTTGCAAAGTACTCAGATGGTCGGGAAGAAATTAAGTAAAGTATTAACCTAACATGGCATAGAATTAGTTTTGCTTTTGTATAAATTTTTTCTTGTTTTAAGAACAGTTAAGAATAATTTTATACTATAACCTGGGACTATTTATGCAAAAGTCTTCTTATTTCTTTTGCTACGTTCTGATATGTTTCTTTTCATCCTGCTCTGAAGACCCGCTTAATTCCTCTTACCACATTCAGATAAACCAGGATCAACTAAATTCAGCTTTCGATTCTGCAAGAAATTTAGGGAGAGTAAAATGTTTATTAGTTTCCTGTCAGGATACATTCTACAAAGCAGAGTTCTTCTTACCAAGTGCAGAGACTCAGACACACGATGTTATGTCTGTAACCAAGAGTGTTACTTCTCTTCTTATCGGAATTGCTATAGATAAAGGTATTATACCATCGATTGATGAACCGATTGATGGTTACATCCGACCACTAGTTAATGACTTGGACTCTGCTAAAGGTCGGATAACTATTAAGCAACTCCTGACAATGTCCTGCGGTCTAGAATGGTCTGAGATTCCCGGCCCATCAGAATTTATGCAATGGTATACTTCTCCTGATAAGTTACTTTATATAATAAATAAACCGTTCATTTCAGTACCTGGTGAATCATTCAATTATAGTGATGGGGCTGCACATCTTGCTTCAGTTGTGCTGAGTCAGGCTACTAATATGACAGCAAATGAATTTGCCCAACAGTGTCTTTTTTCTCCGTTGGGAATTAGTGATAGAGTTTGGACTACAGACAATCGTGGATTTAATTATGGAGGAGTCCGGTTATTTTTATTTCCAGATGATATGCTCAGGATTGGTAAGCTTGCATTAAATAAAGGCAAATGGGGAAATGAACAGGTTGTTTCTGAAGAATGGATCACTGAATCTACAGGTTTTCAAATTTCCACCGAGAATATAATACCGTACGGGAGTAGTTACGGCTACTATTGGTGGAGCAGTACTGCTAATAATTATGATTTTTATTATGCTAATGGACATGGGGGTCAATTTATTTTTATTGTTCCCCGCTACGATCTCGTAATTGTGGCGACAACAAACTGGTCAGGGTTGAATGATCAACAGGCAGGATTGTTATGGTATAATTTGATAAGCATTATTGTAAATGAGGTTCTAATAGCATTTAATTAAAAACCCTCTCCGCCGTTCTGATGAAGAGGGTTAATGATAATAATAATTAAACTATTGAACCTTCACTCTCACACCTTCCGAATGACTGGCAAACTCAGGTGCATACATACACTGGATTGTTGTGATACCGTTTGAGAAATCTCCTTTGTGAGTAACCCGCAAAGGATACTCAAACACATAAGTTCCTTTTCTCAGGTAATCCATAAAGAAATTCGTTGCAACATCTCGTGTATTTTCATAATACCACAAACCGTCCTGATATTTGTAAGTTGAAAGAACATTTATAGGTTCAAAACCTGCTGCACGCATATCCTTCAGGTGAACGAATTCCATATCACGGTCAACTCTTATTTCAATCCTAACTTTTATCAAATCACCCGGTTTCAGCTTTGTATCTTCAGTAACCGGAGTAATTTTCTTTCCAGTAGGAGAATCCAATTCTAAAAACAATTTCTTATTTATCTTCAGCGGAGTTTCAGCTGGAGTAATTTTATCGAGCTGCTCGTAATACTGCCAGTATAGCGAACCCCACGCAACAACATTGTTATTGTTCGTTACGGTCACTTCTCCCATTTCAGGTTTTATCTCTTCACCTTTCCAGGATGTTTTGAAATATCCCGTTCCAGCTTCAATATGTATATCAGGATTATTCAGAAGATCTAGCATTTGTCCACCAATTTTTATATCTGGCATTTTTGTATCTGCCAGCCAATCGCTTCCTCTCAGCAAAAGTGCATAGCACGCTTCAGCGGTTGCTTTGGTTGTTTTCCAATCCTGCACCTGTTTTTGTTTCAGCAGCCAGACTTTCATCAAATCAACAGATTCCTGGTCTTTAGTAATTTCATCAACTGCTTCGATCAACAAAGCTTGTGTTTCAATCGGTGCCTGATACCACCACCATCCCCATTCCTCTTTAAAGTACATTCCCATCTCGTCATTGAATACAGCATTTTCAATTATCGATTTGATAATAGCTTTTGCAGTCTTTGCATCGTACATCCTGTAAAGAGCAAGTGCAATCATTCCCTGCATATACTTGTTGTTGCTCAGCCAATATTTTTGTGCCTGACCTTTCCAATAATCGAAAGCTTCTTTGTGTTTATCATCAACTGGAATATCGAGATAGTAACTCCTGCCATAAAGATACTGGGCTTGTATATAGCCTATATGTTTCTTGGTTAAATCAGCACCTATTTTCTTCAGGTATTCATAGTCTTCGTACATTCTGGCATCGGTATAGAGAACTGCTTTACGAAGCATTTCCCACGTTGTTGAGTTTTCTCTTATATCTTTAATTCCTAGCCGTTCAAGATGCCCCATTCCAACAACAATGTATTGAGTGATGAAACGATTTTCAGGAAGTCCCGGGAACCATGGCCATCCTCCATTTGAATATTGCATTTCTTGAATCTTCTGTTGCGCACGATCAAGTTCGTTTGCCATTCTGGTCAAATCGAAAAGCAAGCCAACTCTTCTTTTTCTTTCTGTTTCATCCTGTGCATCAAGAACCCAAGGAGTTTCTTCGAGAAGTGCAGACTTTAATTCCTGGTTCTTTTCAAGATTTGAAAGGAGTGCTTCTTTATCAACTTCTTTCCAGGAATCAAAAATCTTTTTGATTTTTGGACTTGAGTTTGCAATGTGAGTTGCAATACTGTTTGCGTAAAACCTGTTGAATACCTGCTCAATACATTCATAAGGATATTCCATCATATAAGGCAATGCCTGAATTGCATACCAAGCAGGATTTGCAGTAAACTCAAGTGTAAGATTATAATTCTGCAAAGTTGGTGAATTATTTTCCATCAACTTTTTCAAAATGAAAGTCTTTGTTTCGTGTCCTTTTACAGGCAGCGGAAGAGTTTCTGTTACGAGCATTCTGTTAACTAAGATCGGCAGAGCATTTTCTTCACCATCAGAAAACTCACCTGACTTTGCAATTACTCGATAAACAATTGCATCAACTTTGCCGAAAGGAACTTTCAGTCTCCAGCTTAATCCTTCACTCATTCCTTTTTCTGCCGAGAAGGATTTTATGTTATCAGTATTTTCAAACAACGCATCTATTGGTTTCATTGTGAAAGCATCGAACAATTGCAAAGTTGCAGAACCAGAAAGAGAATGGTCTGAGAGGTTACTAACTTTAGCGGTGAAATAAATTTCATCGCCTTCTCTTAAAAATCTCGGGGGGTTCGGCATAATCATCAAATCTTTTTGCGTAACAGTTTCGTTGTAAACGATTCCGCTCTTAAGGTCTTTCGTAAGAGCAAAGCCCATAAATTTCCATCTTGTCAATGCTTCAGGTACTGTGAAAGAAATTATTATTTCACCCTTTTCATTTGTTCGTAATTCAGGATAGAAGAAAGCTGTTTCATTCAAATTTTTCCTAACGGAAACACCATCGAATGTTCCCTGAGGTACCTTATTTAAATCTTTATCGTGTCCATTCGCAAGTTTTGATGCGGTTACAGATGGACTTTCTTTTTTCGATTCATATTCTGCATTAAAACCACCTGCTTCCAAACTTATTTCATCTAAAGCCGCTTGGTTGACTGATTCGATTCTTCCGCTCTTATAACGAAGTCCATCGCTATATCCATAACCATAAAAATAAAATCCAAAGTTGTTGATGTACGGATAATAAAAATTAATCCACGACACATAAGTATTCCATCCTTCATTGTAAAAGTTTGAATTTATGGTCGTAAAATTATTATCGGCAGTCCAGTTCCATCTGGAACTAAAGTAAGGATACACATTGAAACCCCAATAATTCGCGGCGAATGCATCCAGGGATGCATCATACATTGAAGCTAGCAGCTCTGTTGCAACCGCATCTCCATTAGTACCAGAAATTTTCAGCTTCCATTCTTCTTTCGAGCCGGGCAGAATTTTACTTCTAAAAGTTTCAAATGAAATATTTAATTGTTTGTTCGACCATGGGACAGAAATAACATTCGAGACAATTTGAGCTTCATTATTTATAATGGAAGTAAAATGAACAACAAGATTGCCACGGTATTCTTCTTTGATCGGAATCGAAACTTCTTTCTGTTCTTTATTCAGTTCTATCCATTCTTTGCTTAAAACTTTACCATCGTACTCAATTTCATAAAGAACTTTAACGTTTTCAGCAGAAGCAACATACAGTCTTACTTTTTGTCCCGGTTCGTAGCTTTTTGAATTATAGTAAACCCAGAGTGGTTCATTGACAGGAGTTTTGTTCGATTCAGGTGCAAACACTGTGAAATATTTAACAAGTTCAACCAGAGTTCCGTTTTTATCTTTTGATTTTAAAGTTAGAACGTATTTACCTGGCTGCCAGTCATCCAAATCATTAAATGAAATGAAAGAGCTGTCAGTTGTAACAAAGCTTGATTCAAAAACCTTCTTTTCCTTTTTCCATGTAAAAGGCTGATCTTCAACGTTGTAAACATCGTGTGGAAAGTAATTGTGGTATTCTTCTTCTGTTAAAATGAACTTATCAGGTTTCCCCCATAACCGATTTCTATAAACTCTTTCGGGTGTCTTTAATTTTTGAACTTCAATTGAAACATTCGCTTTTTCAAATTGTCCGTTAAGATTTGTTGTTGAAAAGGTATACTTAGCAACCGAATCACCTTGAACAATATCAGGAAGATTGATATTTGCAAGAAGAGCAACGTAGCCCGCACTTACATATGTCTGAGCTGAGTGAGTTTCGCCTGTTACATCAACAACATCTGCATAAACAGTAAAATTAAAAGCGGGTTTCGTCTCCTTCGGTATTGAAAGGTCCGGAATAAGATCAAATTCTATTTTGAATTTTCCATCTTTGTCGGTTTTTGTAGTACCATTTGTGATTTCCATTTCAGTATTTCTGCCCCAGTACCAGCTGTAGTAGTATCGCCATCCGAAATCAAAGTAAGGGAAGTAAGTTGATCTTACAACTTTGTATTTAACCTCAACATCATTAAGGTTTGCTCCTGAATAAGTTTTTGCAAATCCTTCGGCGGTTACTTTATCATTTAAGGAATAGCTCCCTTTTACAGGATCAAACTTTACTTCAAATTTTGGGCGTTTGTATTCCTCTACCCGGAAATATTGTGAGCCGTATTCATTCGAAATTCTATACTGACCGCCAATTTTCCCGACAGGAATTGTGAACTTACCGTTAAAAGTTCCGTATTCATTTGTTGTGAAAGTTGCATCAGAAATTTTTTGACTGTTTGCATCGTAAAAAGAAACAGTTGTTTGTTTATCGGTGACAATTTTATTGTCTTTCTTTCCATCGGTGTCTATAATCAATCCTTTGAAATAAACAATTTGTCCGGGTCTGTAAATGGCTCTGTCAAGATAGAAGAATGTGGTTATTCTTCTGGTCGGTTCATTTTGGCGATAATAAGAATAATAGTTTTGAGATTCGAAACGATCGTTACCATTTTTAAATATTACTTTGTAGTTGTTATAATTATTTTCTTTTTTATTGAATTCGAATAACCCTTCGCTGTTAGTTTTACCATCTTCAACTTTTATGTATCTATATTCACGTTCATCCTGAATGTATTTTTGAACCAGTACATCAACGTGAACATCAGTCAGGGGTTTTCCGGTTTCTCTGTCCATTACATAAAACTGAACTTTCTTGTCTTTCATATCACGTCTTACATAACTTATATTAGAGACCCATGTCTTGCTGTAACCAACAGCATTTTTTATGTAAGTAAATTCAGGATCAGTTGCCACGAGGAGAAGATACCAGCCGACAGAAAGCTCCGGCATTTTAATTTCAACGCTGTGCTGCTGGTAGTCCTTATCATCTGGTAAATCCAGTGACCACCCTTTGACCGGTTTTTGTGAAGTGTAATGTTGAACAAGTTCTTGCTGATTTAATCTTTTCTCCTTTTTTTCCGATGATTCATCCCACGGTATTACTCGGAGATAAATCTTGTTAATGTTCTTGTATGAGACCAGACCACGAAAAGGTTTATCAGGTATGTTTCCGTACTCAGTAGTGAATTGTAAACTCTTTTGAAGAATTTGATTCTTTAGCCAGGCACATTCACTTGCACCGAATGTATCAGGAAACTTTTCAATAGCTGAATTGCAAAACTCTAAAGCTTTTTTCAGTTCCCATTTGTGATCATCGGAAACAGTTGGAGAATATTGTTGTCCCTCGTCATAAAAATACCTCGCCTTGTTATATGAGATCATTGTGGAATATGGAATATTGCTGAATCTTTCTTCCATTTTTATAATTGAAGAAATGTACAAACTGTCTTTTTCAGGATGAACCGAATTGCTTCTTACAAAGTTTAATCTAGCAAGATCAACATCTATCAAAGCATCTTTTACATCGTCATCAAGATGAAATTCAACCAAATCCTGGTAGAGTTTGATAGCGTAAAATTTAAGTGATAGTGAATCTTTAGTCTGGTAGTTTATTTTTATAAACTTTTCTGCCGGTGAGAAATCTTCGGATTTATCCAATACAAATTTGTAAACCGGATTGGTTACTGAAGCTTCATCATTTATGTAAAAAGAAAGCGCCTGGTTAGCAAGCAGGTCAAATAAAGTCGGGCGCAGATAAGCTTGATCCGAGTTGCTGTATACAAGTATATTTTCAAAATCTTTAATCGATATCATCTTCAGGCCTTCGCTCTTTTCTAACGAAGCCTGATAATACTTAACTATTTCTTTAACAAGTCGTGCAAGATCCCATGTCTGAAAATCTTCGTTGTCAAAATTTACTGTTTCGGTCCTCTGCTGAAATCGCCATCGATTATTCTGGTAATACTGCCAGTAAATGTTTGCAAGAATTGATTCAAGAATTGCGTTTGCTGGGGAGGGCGCAACTTTTATTTCTGTTTTTACATCATTAACTATTTTAACGTGACTATCTTCTTCAATGTAATTTCCGTATTTCAGTTTATAAAAAATTGATTTAATGAACTGCGGTTGATTGTTATCTTTCTTGGCTGCTTTGTAGATTTCTTCAACAACTTCAAGTGCTGAACGTGTTAGCCCCTGTTGTTCAAGCGAGTCGACTTTTTGCCAGGCAGCTTTATAGTCATCACCAAAGTTGAAACTTATTTTTGTTGGTTTATTTCCGATTATTCTGATTCCGGGAATGAGGTTTGAAAATGACAAGATTAAAAATGCGAGTGGAATAATCAGCAGAAGAAAATATTTATGCTTCATCTCGATAACCCTTAATTATTAGAAATTCTTTTTTATCAAAAATCTTGTAATTATTTAATTGGTTTTACTTACAGGAGAAGATTAGGTTCCCGAAAAATTATTTTTGTTAAAATTAATTTAACAAATAAGAGACTTAGATGTGACAGTTTTGACGGAAGGTGTATTAATTTTGATGATCACTTGACTGTCATTCCCGCGACTCCGAATTTAATCGGAGGAGTCGAGAATCCGTCAATTAATAATTGCAGATTCCAGACAAGCTGGAATGACACAGAAAAAAACCTAATTAGTGATTGTGAATGGTAAGCTTTTCAAACATTTCAATATCAGTCGTAGTCGTGACTTTGAAGTTTAGCATTGAGCCTTCAACAATATTTATATCAATTCCAAGCTCTTTAATTAGCATTGATTCATCAGTACCGATAAAATTCTTTTCGTAAGCTTTTTTCATTGCCTTCTTCAAATCTTTATACGTGAAGATTTGCGGAGTTTGTACATAATAAATTTCAGTTCTGTCAACATATTCTTTAACAATTCGGTCTCCTTTAAGAAGAGTATCTCTCGCTTTCAGGCAGACGAGTGCGTTACCTTTATCTTTAGCAGTATTTATTGCTTTGGTTAAAATACTTTCAGGAAGTAAAGGGCGGGCAGCATCGTGAACGGCAATCAAGTCGTTATCATCAGCATTAATCGATTTGAGAGCACTATTTACTGAATCCTGTCTTTCCTCACCGCCTTCAACAATTTTTGTAATCTTTGTAAGATGAAACTTGTTTTTAATTTCTTCAAGCAAAGAAAAATAAGCAGGTTCTGCAGAGATTATTATTTCATCAACAAGATTATTCTGCTGGAAAACCTCGAGAGTATAAACGATGAGTTCTTTTCCGTGAAATCTTATGTACTGCTTTGGAGTTTCAGTACCTCCTCTTTTCCCTTTACCGCCAGCCGGAATGACAGCGTAAACTTTCACAATGGTAAATCTTTCTTAATTGTTTTAATAGGAATCAAAGAGAATTTCACATCAATTTAAAAAAGAATACTTCGGTTGCATGCTTTGCATGACTGCATGCATTCATAAACTCATGCATTCATGCTTTAACTAATTTGTACTATATTTTATACTTTTTATATCAAATATATTTTGACAAAATCGTTTTCGTTATATAATGAGCATTGCATCGCCGTAACTCAAAAAGCGGAACTTTTCTTTTAAGGCTTTCTTATAAGCTTTAAGTACCAGGTCAGTTTCAGCAAATGCACAAACCAGCATAAGCAGAGTTGATTCGGGGACGTGAAAATTTGTAATGAGCTTATTTGTTATTTTAAAATCGTAAGGCGGATAAATAAACTTATCTGTCCAACCACGATTTTCTTTTACGAATCCGTCTGCCGTAGTGCTTGTTTCCAGTGCTCTGCAAGTACTTGTTCCGACGACAAAAATGTTATTCTTGTCGTGCATAGCTTTGTTTATTCTTTCAGCAGATTTATGCGGGATTTCGAAAAACTCCGAATCCATTTTATGTTTTGTCAAGTCTTCCACCTCAACCGGTCTGAATGTTCCCAATCCAATGTGAAGAATTACCGGTACGATTGTAACTCCTTTCTTCTGAATTTTGGCAAGCATCTGTTTGGTAAAATGAAGTCCCGCAGTTGGAGCCGCAACGGCTCCATCAACTCTTGCATAAACAGTTTGGTAGTTCTCTTTGTCCGAAGCTTCAGCATCTCTCTTTATATAAGGAGGAAGCGGTGTCTCGCCGATTTTCTCTACGGCTTTAAAAATATTACCCGGCTGGTTAAACCTGATTGTTCTTCCGCGCGAAGTTGTGTTATCAATTACTTCGCACCAGAGTTTATCATTAAAATAAATTTTGTTTCCTATTCGTACTTTTCTTGCAGGATCAACAATTACATCCCAAATACATTCTTCAGCATTGAGCTCTCTTAAAAGAAAGACTTCAATCTTTGCATTTGTTTTTTCTTTTTTACCAAATAGCCTTGCCTGAAATACGCGGGTTTCATTTACAACCAGCACATCTCCTTTAGACATATAATCGACAACATTGCTGAAACGTTTTGTCTGCAAATCCTGGGTTTCCCTGTTTACAACCATTAGCTTTGCTTTATCTCTGGGTGATACCGGGTATTTAGCAATTGCGGTTTTTGGCAGATTGTAACTAAAATCTGATAGCTTCATCCTTCTTTATCCTTTTTAATTTTTATGATAAAGCAGATGGTAATTTACCACCTGCTTAAAATATGTTCTATCTCTTTTTATTCTTTTTCTTCGAAGAAGACCTTGAATTTGATTTCTTGATCTTCTTTTTATTAATTACCGCTCTGGCAGCAGCAAGTCTCGCTATCGGCACTCTGAAAGGTGAGCAGCTCACATAATCAAGTCCTGTTCTATGACAAAACTCAACTGATGAAGGTTCTCCACCATGTTCGCCGCAAATACCTACTTTAAGATCTTTTCGGGTCGATCTACCTTTTTTGGTTCCCATTTCAACAAGCTGTCCGACACCTGATTGATCCAAAGCTTCAAATGGATCAGAAGGTAAAATATCATGCTGCACATAGACCGGCAGAAATTTACCCGCATCATCTCTTGATAATCCAAATGTTGTCTGTGTCAAATCGTTCGTACCAAAGCTGAAGAACTCTGCTCTTTCCGCTATTTCATCAGCGGTCAGAGCTGCTCGTGGCAATTCTATCATTGTTCCAACAAGATAATTTATTTTCTTTCCTTTTTCTTTTATAACCTCTTTTGCAACGCGTCTTACAATATCTTCCTGCAATTTAAATTCATTCACGTGCGCAACAAGCGGAATCATAATTTCTGGTTTAACTGCAATACCTTTTTTAGCAACGTTAACTGCTGCTTCAATAATCGCTCTGGCCTGCATTTCAGTTATCTCTGGAAAAACTACGCCGAGCCTGCAACCTCTGAATCCGAGCATCGGGTTGAATTCAGCAAGACTTTCAATTTTACTTTTAAGTTTTGATTCACCAATTCCAAGCTCTCCCGCAAGTTCAGCTATTTCTTTATCTGAATGAGGTAAGAACTCGTGCAGTGGTGGATCAAGTGTTCGGATAGTAACAGGTCTTCCCTTCATCGCTTTAAAAATTCCTTCAAAATCTTCACGCTGTAATGGAAGAAGCTCTGCAAGCGCAGCTTTTCTTTCTTCAACTGTATCCGATACAATCATCTTTCTCACAGAAGTTATCCGGTCACCGCCAAAGAACATATGCTCGGTTCGGCACAAACCGATTCCTTCAGCACCAAAAGCGATTGCATTTCTTGCCTGGTCAGGTTGATCTGCATTTGTTCTAACTTTTAATCTTCTAATCTCATCAGCCCATTTCATTAAGCTTGAATAAGTCTGGTAAACAGAAGATTCTTTTGGCTGCATAGTTTGTGATAAAAGAACCTGAATAACCTCAGATGGCTTTGTTTCCAGCTTTCCTTTTAATACTTCACCGGTTGTTCCATCAATAGAAATAAAATCTCCTTCTTTAATGATGTCGTTCTTTCCTTCGACTCCAATTGTTCTTTCTTTGTAATTGATCTTTAGGGAACCGCAGCCGGCAACACACACTTTACCCATCTGTCTTGCAACCAATGCGGCGTGTGATGTCATTCCACCGCGAGCAGTTAGAATACCTTCGGATGCATTCATTCCTTTTATATCTTCAGGAGAGGTTTCAATTCTTACAAGAATAATCGGATCACCTTTGGCTGCCATCTCTTCAGCATCCTGTGCATTGAGAGCAACTTTACCTGAAGCAGCACCCGGTCCAGCATTCAATCCTTTTGCAATTAATCTTCCCTCTGAAATAACACGGTTCTTTTCCTTCGGATCAAATATTGGTCTCAATAACTGGTTCAATTGATTAGGTTCAATTCTGGCTAAGGCTTCTTCTTTTGATATGAGTTTTTCTTTAACCATATCCACTGCCATTCTAATCGCAGCAAAACCAGTTCTTTTTCCAACCCTACATTGCAACATCCAAAGCTTTCCCTGCTGGATAGTAAACTCGATATCCATCATTTCTTTGTAGTGCTTCTCAAGAGTTTTTCTAATATTATCAAGCTGCTTGTAAATTCTCGAGTCTTCTTTTTTCAATTCGGAAATCGGATGAGGTGTTCTGGTCCCTGCAACAACATCTTCTCCCTGCGCATTGAACAAATACTCACCATAAAATACATTTTCTCCTGTCGCAGGATCGCGGGTAAATGCAACACCAGTTCCTGAATCTTCACCCATATTACCAAATACCATTGACTGAACATTAACTGCAGTTCCCCAGTCGGCGGGAATGTTGTTAAGTTTCCTGTAAACAATTGCTCTGTCGTTCATCCATGAACCGAATACAGCACCCACTGCACCCCAAAGTTGATCCATCGGATCTGTAGGAAATTCATGTCCTGTTTTTTCTTTAATTGCTGCCTTAAATTCTTCAACTAATTCTTTAAGATGGTCTGCTCTTAATTCAGTATCCAGTTTGAATCCATGCTGGTGTTTCTTTTTATCAAGTATAACTTCAAAAGGATCTTCATCCTGTTTATTTACTGGTTTCAATCCTAATACCACATCACCGTACATCTGTACAAATCTTCTGTAAGAATCGTACGCAAACCTGGGGTTACCTGTTTTCTTAATTATTCCTTTAATCGTTTCATCATTTAAACCCAGATTCAGAATTGTATCCATCATTCCCGGCATCGATGCCCTTGCACCACTTCTAACCGAAATAAGAAGAGGATTCTCGGGATCACCAAACTTCGCACCCATTTCTTTTTCAACTTTATTAAGTGCTGAAATTACCTGTGCTTTTAATTCTTTTGGATATTTTTTATTGTTATCGTAATAGTAGGTGCAGACTTCAGTAGTAATAGTAAACCCGGCTGGTACCGGTAACGAAATATTAACCATCTCGGCAAGGTTAGCACCCTTTCCACCCAGTAGCGATTTCATTTCTGCTTTTCCATCGGCTTTCTTTCCTCCGAAAAAGTATACGTATTTGCGCGGCATTAAAGTTTCCTCCGTAATTAGATTATCTGATATAAATGCGAAATAGAAAAATTTTAGACCCCAAAGATAAAGCCGTTAAAGGAAGATTCATCATCTAATATGAATTTTATTTTTAAATAATATATGTCAATATCATCCAGTTCTCTTGAAAATTGTGTCAATTTAACCGCATCCTTCTCTGTCGTAACAACCGAGTGGGAGTTAGTCGAATAAAAAAGCTGCCGAATCCTTTGTATATCGTTATAAGTGTATCTTTTATGATCCTTGAAAATTAGTTTGTTTTGTGTATCAACTTTTGTCTGCTTCAAAATATTAAGGAACGAAACCGGCGAAGCAATGCCCGACACCACGAGACTTTTCTGTCCTTGAAATTCTTGAAGACTCAGTTCAGTGTTCAATTTCAAATCAAAGAAACTTATTGCTTGATAAAATCCAGTAAAAATCTTTATCCCTTCAAGTAGCTCGTTGTACTCAACAAGGATTGGCTTTTTCTCCATAAACTTTCTGTTTATAATTACCGCATCAGCCCGCTTAATAGAACTAAGTGGTTCACGCATTGCACCGGAAGGTAAAAGATTATGAGTAAAAAAATTATATTCAGATAAAAAATTTCGGTCCATCACGAGTATATTAACGTCTCTGTTAATCCAGCGATGCTGGAATGCATCATCCAAAACAATAGTATCAATACCAGTATCATCTATTAACCTTTCCGCTCCTTTAACTCTGTTCTCAGCAACTGCAGCCGGGACTGAACAATCCATGACAGTATGAAATATTTCATCACCTGATTTATCAACGGTAGTCAGGATCTTTTTCCCGTCAGAAACGAGTATATAACCTTTTGATTTTCGTCCATATCCTCTGCTTAATACACCAACTTTAAAACCTTTACGCTTTAACAAATTCGTTAAGTAAATTGAAACAGGTGTTTTTCCTGAACCACCAACAGTAATATTTCCGACGGCAAAAACTTTTGCTTTAACAGACTTGCTTTTCAGAATATTCTCATCGAACAGAAAATTTCGCAGCCATATAATAAAAGCGTAAACTGGTATAAAGGGATAAAGTATAGTTCTTAAGAAATTCATTTTTATCTTATGAAAAATTTTGTGCTTGTTCCTGGAGCTTATTCAATTCTGCATTACAACTGAAAATAACTGCCGATGTTTCTTCGAAAGTAAGTTTCCTGTTTACATAAACAGGGTCTGAATAAACAATTTTTGCTGTTGTAAAGAAATAAGGGATTTCAAACTTATCCCAGTTGCTTAAAAATTTTTTCCTTTTGAATCCGACTCCAGCTAGTATTAGTGGAATTCCTGTTTTCTTAGCAGTAACCACGGCCCCAGCTTTGAAATTATGTCTTGGACCTCTAGGTCCATCAGGCGTAATTGCAACAGAGTATTTATTTTTTGCATAATCAACCATAATTCCAAGGGCTACATCACCACCTGTACTGCTGGAACCACGAATGACTTTGTATTTCCATTTCTTCAATATCTTAGCGAGAAGATCACCATCTTTGCTTTTACTCGTCAATGCAGCAAAGTTTTTCGAGCCGTGTAAATACCACGGCAGCAACATTGTTCCATGCCAAAAAGCTAAAACGTAGTTTTGGTTGTTTTTATTTAGTGTTTCTATCACTTCGTTATTCTGCCTGACAATCTTTAAACTCTTGCAAAGGATAGTCAGGATATAATAGAGAAAATGATATCCTAAAAACCTGAGAAGTCCCTGTTTAGATTTTTTAAGACTCATTCAAAATTCCCAGGATTGATCTGGCAGCTTTTTCAGATGCTCCTTCGCCACCTAATTTATTTTTAACTTCTCCAAGCCTGAGTTTCATATCTTCATAAATCTGATTATCAGATAAAATATTTGAAGCTTCATTAAAAATATTTACAGCACTTGCCTTATTTTGGATTAATTCAGGTACAACCATTTCATTCAGCAATATATTTACCATCCCTATTCTATCAAGCTTAACAAGTTGTTTTCCTATTAAATAAGTAAGCGGACTCGTTTTATAAATAATAACCATCGGTAATGAAAAATAGCCAGCTTCCAACGTTGAAGTACCGGATTTGATTATTCCAAACCTGGAGTATTTCATCAATTCGTAATTATGATCTTCAACAGAAACAAATTTTTCATTTCCAGACAACTGTCGAAGATATTTTTCATCAATATTTTTTGAACGGGCAACAACAACCTGCAAATTAAATTTATTTGCCAGCTTGCCGGCGGCTTTTATTGCTTCAGGAAAAATTTCTTTCACTTCTTGTTTACGGCTTCCCGGCATTACAAGAAGAATTTCTTTGTCGAGTTCAAGCTTAAACTTTGAATAAAATTCATTTTTATTTATGAATTTGTATCTACTAACTCTTTCTACCAAGGGATGCCCTACAAACTCTACATCAATATTTTCTTTTCCGTAGAATTCAGCTTCAAACGGAAAAACTAAGAGCATTTTATCTACATACTTTTTTACCTTTTTGATTCTGCCTTTAGCCCACGCCCAAATCTGCGGCGAAACATAGTAGATAACTTTCACTCCGAGCGGTTTAAGCTTTTTAGCAATGCTCAGGTTGAAACCAGGATAATCAATTAAAACAACATGCTTTATTTCTTCATCTTTAATTACATCGATAAGCTTTTTCTGAACCTTCCTTATAAATGGTAAATGCTTTACTACTTCAATAAATCCAAGAAACGCCATCTGATCAGAATGGTAAATAAGCTCCATTCCCTCTTCCCGCATTTTATCGCCACCTATCCCTATTATATTTAAATGAGGTTTAAGAGATTTTAGTTCCTTTACTAGTGCAGCACCAATCAAATCGCCTGATACTTCTCCAGTAATAATCATTAATTTTTTAGAAGATTCACTCAATTCAGTCCGCCTCTAATAATCCATAGGATTACCAGCATTAAAGAAATTCCGAGAAAAGCCTGAAGACTCCTTGTTTCAGAACGAAGTCCTGCATCTGCACTAAAGGGAGGCTGAGTTACACTCTTGTTTTTGTAAGGTACGAATCTTGGAAAGAATGGGGAAACGTTTTTGCAATAATCTTTATATTCTTCCCTGAATCTTTCTCTAAGATATTTTTCTTCTTCTTTCACTATAAGGTAATACTGGAAAAGGAAAAAGAGTATTGCAACAACTTGCAGATAAGGAAACCAGGCAAAAGACATTATTCCAAGACCGAGATAAATTAAAATATTACCTACATAAAGAGGATTTCTAACATAAGCGAAAGGTCCACTGATGATAAGAAAAGTCCCGCCAACAGAACCGGTTGTTCTTGTCTCGCTGCCTGTCCAACTCACTCCCCAGAATCTGATTAGTTCCCCTACCATAGAAATAGTAAAACCAATTACTAATGTCAAGATAGTAGATTCCTGAAAAATCAGCATTAGAATAAGGAACGGAATCGGTGTGTAACTTCTGTATTTAAATAAAAGAGAAGAAAAATCTGTCATTGTCTATAACTGTTGTGTAAAATTTGTCAATGTTTATCTTTATGTTTTTTATTCGATCAAAAAGACTTCACGTCTTTTTAATTCTGCCTGATGTCTTTTCTTCAATCTTTTCTTTGAGCCAAGTTCATTCAGTCGTACTATTACGTCATCAAAATTCTTGAATGGGAAGTAAGTGATTCTGTTAACTTCACAATATTTTAACAGATCCTTTTTAGCAAAAATAAAATCAACGTATTGAATAGGGTCTTTATCCGAATTCCCGTCTCCAATGAACACGGTGTAATCCTCTTCGCCACTATTATCTATTATATGATTCCGTTTACAATTAGCAGTGCTTTTACAATCAGAATTATAATAGGGAAAATATGGAAGCAGCTTTCCTTTACTGTCTAAAATTAATTTGTTTGAATAGACTTTCAGGTGATTGAGGTCTTCACGGGTTAATATTTTGTTTATATAATAATCAAATCCATCGCTTAATACGAAGAGTTCTAAATTATGTTCTTCACAAAATTCTATAAAATGATGCAGCGTTGGTTCAACTTTCTGCGAAAGAATAAAGTTATCAAGCTCATCTTTCTCAATTGCGGGAGCCGCTTTGCATAATTTCTCCCAGCATTCTCTCGAAGAGATTTTGTCACTCAGAAGATTTTCTACAATCTTATTTACAACGTCCTTATCAAGAAATTTTCTAAAAATTTCTTCACCAACATCACTCTGTGTAATGGTTCCATCAAAATCTAAAAATATTTTAAAGCGTCCGTTTATCAAAAATTATTCAACCTGAGAGTTAACTGATTTTTAAAGATGTGACTATTTACAGAATTTTTGTTAATAAGGAATTACAATCTCTGGTCGCTAAGCGACTACAGATAAATCTTCATTAAACCGAACACTAACCAATTTGGAAACACCTTCTTCCTGCATCGTTACACCATAAAGAGTTTCCGCTGCTTCCATAGTACGTTTATTATGAGTAACAACTATAAATTGTGTATTCCGGCTAAAGTCTTTAATTAGCCTCGTAAACCTATCTATGTTTGCATCATCAAGGGGTGCATCAATTTCATCGAGAATACAAAACGGACTTGGTTTTACAAGGTAAATCCCAAAGAGCAGCGCAATTGCAGTTAGAGTTTTCTCTCCTCCCGATAATAATTCAATTGAGGTTGGGCGCTTTCCTTTTGGTTTTGCGATAATTTCGATCTTACCTTCAAGCGGGTCGGCACCTTCTTCCAATCTTAAATCAGCTTCATCACCGGGATCAAACAAAGTCCTGAAAACCTGAATAAAGTTTTCCCTGATCATATTAAATGTTTCCGTAAATTTTGCCTGTGCAGTATGATTGATTTCCTCTATGGTTCTCACAATATCTTTTTCGGATTCAACCAGGTCGTCGCGCTGCTGGTTTAGAAAATCAAGCCTTTCTTTTTCTTCTTCATATTCAGAATATGCAAGTAAATTTATCGGTCCAAGATTACGAATCTTCTGACGTAATTCGTGAACCTCCGTCTTACGTTCCTCAAAGTTAAATGAAGAATTATCCTCAAAATTCTTTTGCTCAATCGTAATTGAATATTCTTCGTTTATATGCTCTAGCAGGTTATTCTTTTTAATTTCATACTCATTCAGTTTTATTTCCAAATCCCTGTTGCTGTCAAGGATATTATCTTTATCTGTTCTTTTCTTATTTATCTCTTCTTCTATTGAAGACGCTTCAGCTCTCAGGACATCATAATTTTTTTCGATCTTTTCGAGTCCTTCATTCAAAGATTTCTTGTTGTTCTCTAAATCGATAACCCCTTTCTCGCGTTCTTTAACTTTAACTTCAATTTCAGAGGTTTCTTTCCTGGCAAATTCTATATCACCTTTCCTTGAAACAATGGATTTATTAATCGTTTCAATGTTTGCCTGTGACTGTGTGATTGTGTTCTGAAGGTTTCGTACCTCACCAAGGTTTCTTTCCAGCTTAACTTTTATTTCATTCTCTTCTGAAACCAGTTGATTAAAATGAGCTTCTGCTTCTCTGTTTTCATTTTCAAGTAATTGTAATTGGGATTCCGAGGAAGATTTCTTTTCTTTAAGCTCATTTAGTTTCGATTCAGCATTGTTTTTATCATTATCCAGTCTGTTAGATTCCGCCGCAATATCCTGAACCCGCTGATGTGTTTTTTCTATTTCGTCGTTCGCCTTTTTCTTTTCATACTCGAACTGCGAGATTTGCTTATCAATATTTGCAAGATCATTAACAAGCATTCTTCCCTGATCAGAAAGAACCTTTAAATCTATCCTGCTGATGAGTTTTTCATATTCCGATATTTTTTCTGTTACCAGATCAAGCTCTTGCTGTTTTGATGGAATTTCTTTTTTAATTTCATCCAAAAGCTGTCTTTTACCAAATAACGATTCATCCGCTTTGGGGGAACCGCCTTCGATCAAACCTGTTCCTTCGGCAAGGTCGCCATCTAATGTTACAAATCTGAAATCTGGAAACTTTTTTGAAAGTGATATTGCATTGTCAAAATCATCTACTATCGCTGTGCTGTCTAATAATTTCCGAAAGACGAAATTCCAGGTTTCATCTGCTTTTACAGATGTGGACGCCCAGAATTTAAATGAACTATGAGTTTCTATTTTCTTTCTTTGTCTTGATAAAAAATATGTCTGTAGTTTTCTCCAAAAACCTGAACTTTCGTTATCAGTTCTATTCAAGTAAAAAGAAGCTCTTCCAAGATCATTACTTTTGAGATACTCAATACCCCGCTTTAAATCTTCAACTGATGAAATAATTAAATCGTTAATATTATTTCTCAAAGCTGCTTCAACGGCTGGACGAAGATCCTCCGTTGAATTACCAACATTAGCAAGCAATACAACTTCGCTGCTTGCCCAACTTGAAGATTTCAACAGTGATTTAGTTCCCTGTGATACACCTTCAAAATTATCAACAAGATTCTGAATAAAAGAAATTTTGTCGTTTAGTCCTGTTATTAAACTTTTAAGTTCAAGTTCTCTGGTTTTTAAATCATTTAATTCTTGCTCAAGCTTCTCTTTCTCCTGAACTTTCTTAGCATAATTATCTTCTGCTTCGTTAAGTTTTGAAGCAACTTCTTCTTTCTCTTCCTTTAGTGATTCTATAAAACCAACAGTTTTTGCTACATCGTTTGTAAGGTTAAGAACCCGTGAGTTAAGCTTGTTTATCTGGTTGTTCTTTTCTTCAACAGATTTTGTGATGTTCGCAAGTTCATTCTCTTTATCACTGACGAGCTTTAAGCTTGCGACTATAGTTTCAGAAAGTTTTTTAACATCCGTTCTCTTTTCATCCAGCAACTTACCGGCATTTTCAATCTTTGACTTCAGTTCGTCCTTCAACTCTCTGCTTTCTTCTATTTCAGAAGTTATTTTAGAACTGGAAGCAGATGCCTGTTCGATTACACTTTTTGTTAATACTAACCTGTCTGTTAGCTCGTTAATTTCATTTTCATACTTATTTATATTTGAAGTAACTGATTTGTGCCGTTCCATTGATACAGAAATATCGCTTCGCAAAGCGTAAATGTTTTCAGTTACTTTATTTATCTCAAGCCTTTTATCTTTTAATTCCGTCTCAAAGCTTCCAAGTCGATTTTTTATTTCAGCCAGTCTGTCTGAAAGCCCCGACATTTCATCTTCCAGATGATTTTTTCTTTTATTGTTTTCTTCTTTGCTGAGAATTAATTCTGACGTTTTCTGCAGGAACCACGAAAACTCCCTCTCTGCAAGTTCAAGCTCGATTTCTTTTAGATGTGACGATAAATGATTGTACCTGTCAGCTTTTTTAGCCTGCCTTTCGAGACTTGATGCATTCTTTGCAACTTCATTAACTATATCATTCACTCTTGTAAGATCTGCTTTTACTTCTTCCAGCTTTCGCAAAGCGAGTCTTCTTCGGAGCTTGTACTTATTAACACCGGCTGCTTCCTCGAACATCGTGCGGCGTTCCTCTGCTTTACTGCTGAGAATTGTTTCCACCATTTTAAGTTCAATCACCGAATAAGCATTCGCTCCAATGCCCGTATCCATAAAAAGATTTGTTATATCTTTTAAGCGGCAGAGGTTTTTGTTCATGAGGTATTCACTTTCCCCTGATCTGAATATTCTTCTAGTGATTGTAACGTCAGTATATTCGGTGGGAAGTATCCCTTTCGTGTTTTCAATAATCAGCGAGACTTCTGCCATGCCCATTGGTTTGCGGCTGGATGTTCCGTTAAAAATTACGTTTTCCATTTTATCGCTGCGCAAAGTACTGCTGCGTTGTTCACCCAGGCACCATCTGATAGCATCTACTATATTAGTTTTACCACAGCCGTTTGGTCCAACTATAGAAGTGACACCCTCGTTAAATTTAATCGGGGTTTTTTGTGCAAACGATTTAAAACCAAATATTTCAAGCTTTGATAAATACAATCTTACTCTCTAAAAAATATTAAACTGCTTTGATGTGAAAAGCAGATATTGAATCGTTGAATGTTTCAATTCAAAATAAAACAAAACCGCAAAAATTGCTGCAACAATAAACAAACTACTGTATAAATAAACAGTACCGGGTTTAGTATCAAATAAAACATAAATACCTTTCATTAACCTGTAAAGAATCCACAATATTACAAAACCAAGTACAACATATATATATAAATTTATTGCGCCGTTGAGAAGAACGCGGTATAAAATTATTCCTACCGGTATAAGCAAAACAACAGGAAGTAATGCCCAGATAAAAGTAAAATAGACCCCTATTATATACACTCTTGTTTTCGCAAAGAAGGAAGCAATTTCTATTAGAAGAGTGATTATAACAAAAAGAATAATATTAAAAGCTGTCAGCCATAACAAGGACATAAAGGGATTCCACGCAAGGTAATTTATGCTTTTTATTAGAGAAGGACTTGCAAACGCCAGCAAAAAATTTTCAAAGATTAAACTATTCTTTAAATGAAAAAGAAGATTGCTAATAATAAGAGCTGTTACGGCTGCGATTATCAATCCAAGTATTGTGGTTTGGTAAGCAGATATTATGCGTTGATCTCTTATATCTGAAAAGAAGTTATAAGGACGAAGCAAAGCTCTTGATGCATCATCACGAAATTTTCTACCGGAGTTTACCAGCGCTCCCATAAAAATTGCCAGAAGCAAACCGCTGATTATAAAGACCATTGGCGAATCATCTTTTTTATTACCAATAGGTATTGTAACTTTTTCAAGATTATTTAGTTTTGAATACACGACTTTGTAGCTGATCCTGTTTTTACTACGATTCTCGTCCAACAAACCAATATGATACAGGTTAGTTTCATTATAACCGCAAATTAAAGATGAATAATCTCCCTGATAATCTGTAAAGGAATTAATAAAAAAAGCTGGTATTTGATTTTGTGAAACGTAATCAAATAAACCCTCGAAGTACTTTGCTTGTGCTTCGTATGAAAATTCATTTAAATATCCATCGGAACTACCGAGATAAACAGGATAAGTGAGTGATGAGAAGAATACTTTTCCTTTCCCGATTTCATCCTGAAGCTCTTTAATTTTTTGATCGCTGTCGGCTGCATTATCACCGAGAAATTCAAGTCCGTATAAATCAAGACTATTAATTTCCTTAAGGTCCTTCCCGAAGAAAGAAGCATAAGTCAAACGGTTACTTTTTTGTTTCGATAAACTTGCCAAGGTTGAAATAAAAGAAATATGCTCACTTAGCTGAGGAAGATAAGTTCCGCCAAAACCAATTGCTGCGAAAGAAGAATAGTCACTGTAAAATGAAAGATAGTTCAATACAAAATCTTTGCTTCTATTAATAAAGCCTTCATCTTCAGCTATTCCTGAAGGAACTCCATTAATCGGTATCTCCAGAAAAGCAAACAGTCCGTATTTTTCACAAAGTCTTAGATAGTACGGGTGAACTGTGCTCTTTGCAAAACGCACGCAATTAAAACCTGCTTCTTTAATTAATGAAATGTCCTGCTCCATCTGGTTGTAAGTAAGTAACTTTCCGAAACTTTCATAGCTTGGATAATAGGCAACTCCTTTAAGAACAAAACCACTTCCATTTAGTGTAAGTGATTCCTTACTCGAATTAAGTTCGTAAAGAGCAACAGATTTTTCTGTTACATCAATTAATGAGTCGGCTTTGAACAATTCCTGCTTTATCAAGTAAGATAATGGATTTTGAGGTGTACATAAAACAGGAAGCGGAACATCCACCTTTTGCGAGATGACAATATCTTTATTTCTTTCAAGGGTGAATTTGTAGTCAGGAAGCGCTTTACCAATATTACCTGTAGCATCAACGATTGAAACTAATAATCTGTAAATCTCTGAATCTTTAACCGGGATCGGAGTGTCTCTTATTACATTGTTTTTAATGAGAGTTTCTAAATCAAGCGAAACGCTCTGATAATTCTTTGAAAATGTTTCTATTATAGTTTCTTTCGATATATGAAAATCCGGTTTGAGATGAATGTAAACGTCTCCGATTATTCCGCCAAAGTTTTGCGGGAAAAGGAATCTCTGTTTTTGCGGAATGGAATTTCTTGAATCGAGCTTGTAATTCAAATTAATCGATAAAAGATTTTTCCCGTCGCTCTTCAAAATGTCTCTCGGCAGTTGAACTTTAAATGGGTACTCACCACCGCTGTGCCGGTAAATAATAGTTTTGTTAAGAGAAATATCCGCAGTGTAATTGACTGAAAAGAAAACCAGCTCTAATGTGTTCTTTACAACCTGGTTTCTGGTAAGCTCGAATTCTTTTTCAAAAATTAATTCGCCTTCACCTTCAAACACTGAAGGTATGTTCACTTCCACTTTTGGCGCATCTTCATCGCCGGCAGGCCTTACACTCCATTTTCCGTTTAGCGAAATGATAGAGCGTGTTGCTGTAATATCAAAGAATAATGAATCCGAGGAACGAATTTCATAATTAGGAATTTCTTTGAAGACAACCTGACCGAATAAAATTTGGATAGCGGAAATCGTAAGGAATCCTGATAAAACCAGAGACCTAAAGAGGGAGGTTAACATTCGATAAGCGAATCCTTTGAAAATTTATTAAAAAGCGCACAAATATACTATAGAAACTATGCGAAATCAATCGGAAAGTTATGGTATTAAAACAATTTAATGTGATTTCTAAAAGCGATTCATCAGGCCGAGGCAATAATTCCCAGAAACGAATCAGCTTTAAGACAAGCTCCACCAACCAATGCACCATCAATATCTTTTTGTGAAAGAAGCACATTCGAGTTTTCCGGTTTCACACTTCCACCATACTGGATAATTAAATTTTCAGCTACAGATGCCGAAAATTTCTTTGCCACTAATTCACGAATAAACGAATGAACTTCCTGTGCCTGCTGCGGAGTTGCGGTTTTTCCTGTTCCAATTGCCCAGACAGGTTCATAAGCAATTATAACATTTTTCATCTGCTCTGAGGAAACTCCTTCCAGTCCCTTCTCAACCTGTCGTGATACAACCTGCATTGTTTCACCGTTTTCTCTTTGCTCGAGAAGTTCCCCGATACAGAAAATTGGTTTTAATCCTTTTGCAAGTGCAACTTTTATTTTTTTGTTTATCAGTTCATCGGGTTCATTAAAAATAACTCTTCTTTCCGAGTGACCGAGGATTACATATTCACAACCAACAGACTTCAGCATATCAGTAGAAACTTCTCCGGTGTAAGCTCCGCTCTCTTCGTAATACATATTCTGAGCACCGAGTTTTATTTGTGTTCCTTTCAATAATGAACTAACTTCGTATAATGATGTAAACGGTGGACAAACTATAACATCGGCTTTAGTGTCTTTTCCTAAACCATTAATAATATCGCTCACTAATTTTTGAGATTGGTGCAAGTCTTTATTCATTTTCCAGTTACCGGCAATAACTTTTTTTCTCATTTCTTCCTCTTTGTTTTCGATATTTTATAATGCAAAGTTAGTAAAGTTATTAATCATATATTCTGATGTTTAATATTTTTGAATAGATGAAATCCAAAATTCCACGACAGGTTTTTATTTTGGGGATGGTGAGTCTTTTTACAGACATCGCCAGCGAAATGCTCTATCCCATCACTCCTATTTTTCTTACTGCTGTTCTCGGCTCATCAATGGCAATCGTCGGAATTATTGAAGGCATAGCAGAATTCATTTCAGGAATACTTAAAGGATACTTTGGAAATATTTCGGATAAAATTGGTAAGCGATCAATATTTGTTGTGATTGGTTATAGTCTTTCCGCTTTAGCAAAACCTCTGCCGGGAATTTTTCAAAACATTCCCACAGTTTTATTTTCAAGAGTTGCAGACAGAACAGGAAAAGGAATCAGAACAGCACCACGAGATGCATTGCTAGGCAGTTACAGCAACGGAAATTCAGGTGCAATTTTCGGATTCCACAGAGGAATGGATACTCTTGGTGCTGCAATTGGTCCTGCAGCAGCTTTAGTTCTGCTAAATTTCTTTCCGAATGATTTTCAGTTGATATTTCTTCTTGCTTTTGTTCCTTCAGCATTTGCTGTATTCTTTACTTTTCTTGTAAAAGATAAACCCGTTGAATCCAAATCCAGAAGCAAAAAAAACTATGCTGAGTTTTGGAAAACAGCTCCCACAAACTATAAAAAAATTCTTGTGTTGATGACAATATTTTCTTTAGTAAACAGCAGTGATGTTTTTCTAATCTTAAAATCAAAAGATGTATCAGATTCCGGAACACTTGCAATCCTTGGTTATATCTTTTACAATTTAATTTATGCCGGAGCTTCATATCCTCTCGGAGGATTAGCAGATAAATACGGGAAGAGAAAAATATTTTCACTTGGTCTGATAATTTTTTCTTTAGTTTATTTTGGATTTGCACTTATACCTAATATAGAAATTATATGGGTTCTCTTTGCACTTTATGGAATTTATACTGCCGCAACAGAAGGTGTTTCCAAAGCGTGGGTAACTGATTTGATTCGGGATGAACAAAGAGGTTCGGGAATTGGATTGTTAACAATGCTTTCAAGCTTTGCAGTTATGCTGGGTTCATTCACAGCAGGAATTTTGTGGGATAAGTTTGGTTCTTCAGTTCCGTTCCTTCTTTCAGCAATTGTCAGTCTAGTAATTGCTCTTTTAATTTTCACTCAAAAAGACAATATTACTCTCAAATCTGACCTGTAAACTCTCTTTCCAATTTAGTATTTTTAGCATCATTTAATTGAATTTATGAGTAAAAATAAAGATTTAGCAGTTGTAGCTGTAAGTGGTGGGATGGATAGCTGTGTTACTGCCGCCATTGCGAACCAAAATTACAAGCTTGCATTTGCGCACATTAATTACAGACAAAGAACAGAAAAAAGAGAACTAAGAGCTTTTAATGAGATTGCAGATTTTTTTAATGTGAAAGAAAGACTAGTAATTGACTATACCCATCTTTCAAAAATCGGTGGCTCATCTTTAACTGATAAAGATATTGAGGTTACGAAAGCTGATTTAAGCAATAAAGAAATTCCGACATCTTATGTTCCTTTCAGAAATGCAAACATACTTTCTGCTTGTGTCAGCTGGGCAGAAGTTCTGAAAGCAAAAGCAGTTTTTATCGGTGCCGTTCACGAAGACTCTTCCGGTTATCCTGATTGCAGACCGGAATTTTTCTCAGCTTTTGAAAAAATGGTCGGGCTTGGTACTAAACCAGAAACAAAAATAAAAATAGAAACTCCGGTTATTCATCTTTCAAAATCAAAAATAATTAAAAAAGGATTTGAACTCAACGCACCACTTCATCTTACCTGGAGTTGTTATCAAAATGAAGACAAAGCATGTGGAGTTTGTGATAGCTGTGCTCTTCGTCTTAGAGGATTTGAACAAGCGGGCTATATAGATCCGATTAAGTACAAAACGAAACCAAAATACAAATGATTGATTTGCGAATTTGGATTTTCGATTTCGAATTTGAAAAAATGAAAACGATGGTAAACTTATTTACTTTTTAAAGAGAATAGATAGTCCCCAAAAATCTTAAATCATCATTCGTTAATCGTTAATCTGAAATCAGGATAAATAAAATGAAAACAGATAAAAGCAGACTAAAAAGAAAAATATTAGAAACATTTAAAAACGAATTCCCGGAACGGGATTACACAATTGTTCATAAAGCACCGGAATTTACTTCTCTATGTCCGAAGACAGGTCAGCCAGATTTTGCAACAATAACTGTCGAGTATATACCGGATAAACTTTGTATAGAATTAAAATCGTTAAAACTTTATTTTCATTCATATCGCAACGACGGACTGTTCTTCGAGAGTGCAACTAACAGAATTTTAGATGACCTCGTTGCTGTTTGCAAACCACGCTATATGTTAATCACAGCTGAATTCAATGTAAGAGGCGGTATTTCATCAATTATCGAAGCTGATTATTATAGTGATGAGTTTAATAAGTAGAAACTTGAAATATTCTAAATTTACAGAAAGATAAATTTGACATCCGAACTGAAAAAAATATTTCATTCCAAACGTGATGAACTTTTTGCAGCACACGCCAAGCAAGCTGATGCACTAAGGTTCAGCAAGGAATATAGTTTATTAATTGAAGAACTAATACGAGCAGCAGCTGGAAACGAAAAATATAATTTTACTATCGCATCCTCCGGAAGCTTTAGCCGCAGAGAGTTTTCTCCTTTCTCAGATATTGATATTATTTTCATCGCAGAATCAGTTGAAGAAAACGCCAAAGAAATTTCAGAATTAGTTACAAGATTCTGGGATAATGGACTGGAGGTTTCGCACACAGTGAGGGATTTTTCTGATATTCACAAATATAAGCTATCAGATTTACACACTTTTACTCAATTCTTTGAAACACGTTACCTGCTGGGTTCCGAAAAGATTTACAATCGCTGGAACGATGAGCTGATTAAAACATTAAACGAAGATTTAAAAGCAGACTTAATAACTAAGCTGATTGAAGATTCAAATGAACGACATAAAAAGTACGGTGACTCACCGAAAATACTTGAGCCGAATGTTAAGTTTTCCGCTGGCGGATTGCGTGACCTTCAGCTTGTCGAATGGATGTTCATTTTTTCAAGAAAAGAATTATTTAACAAGCAGCAGGAAACAACCCAGATAGAAACGTTCCTGAACATTCTGAAAGAAAATAAGATAACCTCGGTGGATGAATGCAACCGAGTGCTGAGCAGTTACAAGCTTATCCTTTCTGTAAGAAACCTTATGCACTTAGAATCAAACCAGAAACATGATCGATTTGAATTCGGAGAACAAATTCGCATTGCTAAAATTTTTGGTTTTGAGGAAGATTCATTAACTGACTTTATGCGTATTTATTTTAATGCCGCAGTTATTCTTAGCAGATTTTCTAAATCAATGATTAAAAAGATGTACGATGAGACTTTCCTTTCTTTGCCAGATTCACTCACAATTATTCTCGACGACGATTTTGAAATTAAGGGAAAAATTATTTCGATGAGAAGAAATGAAAGTCTAACTATGTCAGATGTACTTAGAGCTTTCTATTACCGAGGACTGCATTCAGCAAGATTTGACGAATCACTTCGATCACACATAATAGACAAATTCGAGAGCGCTGACAGGTATCAACTTCAGGAAAGTGAATCGTCTGTGTTTTTCAGAGAAATTTTAAAGCTTCCTAAAAATGTCGGACAAACATTATATGTAATGAACGAACTCGGTGTCCTGGGTGCTTTTATGCCGGAGTTCAAGGACCTGAATGGTTTTCTGCAGCACGGTGTTTATCACTCTTATACTGCGGATGAGCATACACTCGTTGCAATCCGAAATGTAGAAAAGGTTGCTAATGAAAATTCACAGCTTGGCAGAATTTATAACAAGCTAAAAGATAAAGAAAAACTTTTTCTTGGTTTGTTGCTTCACGACATTGCCAAACCCATTAATATCGCAGGACATGAAATTATCGGTGCAGAACTTACCTCGTCAATTATGCACAGGATGGGTTATAGCGAACAGGAAATAAACACCGTTTCATTCCTTGTCTTAAATCATCTGTATATGGAACAAACGGCCTTCAGAAGAAATTTAAACGATCCGGAAACGCTTAATAGTTTTACTTCCCGTTTCAACTCGATAGAAGAGCTCGATCAATTGTATCTTTTAACTTATGCAGATCTCTCAGCCGTCAACCCGGTGGTGTGGACAAGCTGGAAGAGTGAGCTGCTTGCTGAACTTTACAGAAAAACAAAAGCAATGCTTGAAGAAAAAATTTCTGGTGAAGAACTTTTAATTTCAACTACCTACGCCATTCCAAAAGAAATAAGCAAGTACTCGCCAAACATTTCAGAAGAACTTGTCCAGGATCATATAGAGTCAATTGATGATATAGCATACTCACATCATTTTGCAGCTGAAGATATTGCAAGGCATATTGAGGAAATTAATAAGGGCTCTTCCGTCTCAGTACTTTTTTCAGATTCAAATGGCTATACCGGTATAACGGTTATTACTAGAGATTTTCCTTCACTGCTTTCCAAGCTATGCGGTGTTCTGACGATAAATGATATCAACATCCACGATGCAAAAATCTTCACTCGCAAAGACGGAATTGTTATTGATACATTCAACGTGACCTCTTTCACATCTCATAAAAAACTGGAAGTTGAATCCTATGTTAAAATTGAAGAGGATCTGAATCTTGTTGTAAAAGGACTGATGCAGCTGAGTAAAGAAATTGCTTTACTTAAAACAAAATGGTGGAGAATTGAGAACAAGCTGTTTAAGAAAAAAGGAAATGTAAAAGTTGCATTTGAAAATCACGAAAAGTATACAATAATTGATGTTCACTCACCTGACAGGCTAGGATTTCTTTATCATGCCACAAGTAAAATGAATGAACTCGGTTTAAATATTTTCTTTGCGAAAATTTCTACACAGGGAGATGAAATAGTAGATGCGTTTTATGTGCTCGACAGGAATGGGAAAAAAATATCTCCAAACGATTATGAGTTTATTAAAAACGAAATGACTTCTGCAATTGATAAATTATTATAAGGATTAAATTGAGTATTACAGATAAACAAAAACCGATTGGTGTCTTTGATTCGGGAATTGGCGGACTTACCGTTGTTAAAAGATTAGCCTCGACACTGCCTAATGAAAATATTATTTATTTCGGTGATACTGCACGAGTTCCTTATGGTTCAAAATCAAATTCGACTGTAATAGAATACTCAATTCAGAATACAAAATTTCTTTTGCAGAAAAATATAAAAGCTCTTGTGGTTGCTTGCAACACTGCTTCTTCAATTGCAATTCCTGATCTCAAAAAAATATTTGATATCCCGATTATCGGGATGATAGAACCGGGATCGAGAATGGCATTGAGCAAAACTCACAATAAAAAAATTGGAGTAATAGGGACAAGGGCAACTACTAGCAACCTTGCATACTCAAAAGAAATTAAAAGGTTGAATGATAAAGTAGAAGTATTTGAAAAGCCTTGCCCATTATTTGTTCCCCTAGCTGAGGAAGGATGGATAAAGCACAGGGCAACCTACGAAATTGCGGAAGAATATTTAAAAGAACTCCGTGAAGAAGAGATAGATACATTGGTGCTCGGTTGTACCCACTACCCGATTCTCACAGAAGTAATTCAGAAAGTTATCGGTCCTAAAGTATCGTTGATTGATTCCGGAGTGGCTTCTTCTGAACTTATTAAACTGGAATTAGAGAAATTTAATTTGCTTTCCGATTCTGGGACAATTGGTAGCCAGGAATATTATGTGAGCGATATTCCTGCAAAATTTAAAGAAGTTGCTGAGTTGTTTCTTGGAAGAGGAATAGAGCACGTGCACAAAGTTGATCTGGAAGTATTGATCTCAGAACATTAGCGAGATGAAATTCTAAATCTCTCTTATCTTCCCCTCAAAAAGCTTTGTAAGAGTTTTCTTGTTGGTAGTTTTTGTTAAAGCCAGCATAAGCTTTATTCTTGCTTTCTGTCCGTTAAGGTAATCTGTAAAAATAACTCCCAGTTTGTGAAGATGTTTACCCGCACCCGGATAGCTGTAAATGTAATCCGTTTCACCTGCCGGACAGCGGGAAACAAGAACAACAGGAATTCCTTTCTCAACTACATATTTAATTCCTTCATATGCCAGCGGAGGAACATTTCCGATACCGAGTGCCTCAACAACTAACGCATCTGTGCCGCTGTCAGCAGAATACTTGAAGAATTTTTCATCCATCCCTGCATAAACTGTTAGCAGGTCAACATTGCTGTTTACTTTTTCAGTATTGATTATTTCAAGGTGTCTCGGGATTCGGTTATAAATTACCTTTTCATTCTGAACAAAACCGAGTGAACCGAAATCAAGACTTTGAAAGGATTCAAATTCATCCGAATAAATTTTGGTTACTTCGCTTGCTGCATTTACTTCTCCGTACAGACAAACAAGCACTCCCAGACCTCTCGAATTTTGATTTAAGCAAACTCTGATTGAGTCACAAAGATTTTTCGGTCCATCCCAATCAGGATCGGAGCTGTTTTTCATCGAGCCGGTAAATACAATTGGAGTTTCTTTTTTTATTGTAAGATCAATCAAGTAAGCCGTTTCTTCCAGAGTATCTGTTCCGTGAGTTATAACAATCCCATCAAATTTATTTTCTGCCAGTCTTATTTTTAGTCGTTTTGAAAGGTCCATCATTATCTCCGGAGTCATATGTGGTCCGGGGTATTTTCCGAAATCATAACACGAAATATCAGCCAGCTTTTTTGCTTCGGGAATTTTCTTTAAAAGCTCTTCACCTGAATAACGTGGACTAGCACCGCCGGTAATTTTCTTATCAACTTTCATCGAAAATGTTCCGCCGGTAAAAACGATGAGTATTTTTTTCTTTTCAGCCATAAATAAATTTTTATTAAAGATTTTGGGGCAAAGTTAAACTTATTTTAAGAAAATGCCAGTTGTCTAAATTGGGAACAAGATAGATACATTTTAATTTCACTTGAAGGTAAAGCCTAGTTAGCTTAATTTTGTGTCCAAAAAAGAGGTAATTATGTTAATGGTTCAAGATGTCGATCTGACGCCGAATCCTCACGCATTAAAATTCATTTTGAATGAAAAACTGCTTAATTACGAGACTAGGCAGTATCCCGATAAAGAATCTGCAAAAAATGATCCGTTTGCTGCAGGAATATTTGAACTTGAAGGTGTAGTCTCTGTTTTTTATATGGATAAATTTGTAACGATAGAGAAATCACCCCAGGCTGACTGGAGACAAATCCAACGACCATTTATAGATTTCCTTAAAACATTTGATCCGAAATTAATTCCTGAAGAAACAGTTAAAGCTCCCACAGCAGATGAGGAGAACGCATTACTCAAAAAAATAAACGATTTGCTTGATCATAAAGTCAGACCTGCTTTAGCCGGAGACGGTGGTGGTTTGCAGGTTTTAGGAATTGACGGATTCACAGTAAAGATTAGATACCAGGGAGCTTGCGGAAGCTGTCCGAGTTCGATTACAGGAACACTAATGGCAATTGAGGGATTGTTGAGGAGAGATGTAAATCCTTCAATTACTGTAGTTGCTGCTTAAGATCATTTTCATTAATATTTATAGGGAAGAAATCTGTTTTGGTTTCTTCCCTTTTTTATTTTCAAACAAATAAAACAAAATATTTATGGCAGAAGAATTATACTTTGCATCAGAAACTATTAGCGAGATTAAATTTAAAATTATCGCGTCCCAAGCCGGGATTAGAAAAATTCTGATTAATAAAAAATCAGAAGAGATTACTGGCGTGGAAAAAGTCAATCCAAAAAACCCTCATGTCGCTAAAGTCTTTAAACAACTGAGAGAATATTTTAACAGAGAAAGAAGAGAATTCGATCTGCCATTAGATATTATAGGAACAGATTTTCAAAAGAAAGTATGGAATGAACTTCTAAAAATTCCTTACGGAAAGACAATTACTTATAATCAACTTGCAATAAATCTTGGAGATAAAAAAGTAATCAGAGCTGCGGCTGCAGCAAATGGTGCTAATCCAATTCCCATTATTATTCCCTGTCATCGCGTTATCGGTTCTGATGGAAACCTTATCGGTTATGGTGGCGGTTTGGATGTAAAACAAAAATTACTTGAACTGGAAGGTAGCTGTTCATTAAGTCTTTTCAGAAAGGAATAGCCGGAAAAGCAAATTAATTAAAAAACACGAAAGATAAACTTTTAATCCATCGCGTTTCTGTTTTGAACTAAAAACTAAAATAATTAATAATTACTTTATTTCCGTAATTTTATTAATATCTTCTATCTGTACGAATCTTTCATTGAATTTATAATTCCCTTTTGCTGTTTTCATAGCTTTTATAAGCTTTACGGAAATTAAATCGCTTTTTTTCTTCTTTTTTAATTTATCTGCAAAAGATTGCTGTTTAGCCATATCAACTCCTTTAATTTGAAGCGCAAATATATTAAAACCAGCCTCAAAAAAAAACATTTTAACTATTTGTGTAGAAAATACTACTTCTCCCTGAACCCTATTAATTAATGTATCATCCAATGTGATCAATTTGTTGATTATTTTATGGTACGAATTTTCGTTGTTTATTAATTGTTAATTCTTTAGGTTTTAAACTCAATTTTATGGTAAATAAATGTTGTTATTAGCAATTATAGTAATACTGTCATACCTGGTAGGATCAATTCCGAACAGTATTATTATAAGTAAAATGGTCGGTGGAATTGATATCAGGGAACATGGTAGCGGGAACGCCGGCGGAACGAATGTAATACGTGTGTTGGGTTGGAAGTCCGGTTTGTTAGTAATTTTTCTCGATGCACTAAAAGGATCTATAGCAGTTGTTCTTATTGCCAGATTATTTTATGGTCCACTTCCTTTTGAAAACGTTTCTCCATTTGATGATTTTACTTTAGTTCAAATTATTGCAGGAATGGCTGCAGTAATTGGACATATCTGGACAATCTTTGCCGGATTTAAAGGTGGAAAAGGAATTGCCACTGCACTCGGTATGCTTTTAATGTTAATAACAATTGATATGCTGATTGCTGTCGGGATTTTTGCATTGGTAGTGCTGATCTCAAGGTATGTTTCACTTGGATCTATTATTGCGGCAATAAGTGTCCCATCAACTTTATTTATCAGGGAAAATCTTTTTCACGTTGATATTCCAGGTTACAGCACACTATTTCCTTTTATAATTGGTGTGACTGTGCTTGTTATTTTTACTCACCGAAAAAATCTGGTGAGAATAATCAACGGTAACGAACATAAATTAAGTTTCAGAAAGAAACCTAAAAGTAAATAAATGAAAATTTCGGTTCTCGGCGCCGGCGGCTGGGGAACTACCCTTGCAATTCTACTCCACTACAACGGTCACAACGTAACTCTCTGGGAATACAAAAAAAGTTACGCCAAAGAATTAATTAAAAAACATATTAATACAGATTACCTTCCCGGAATAAAAATCCCCAAAGAAATAATCATCACTAATGATATCGACGAATCAACTGACGATAAAAATCTTATAGTGCTTGCTGTTCCTTCCCAGTTTCTTAGAGGAGTAGTTAAAAATATAAATTATCATAAAATTGAAGATGCAATTTTGGTTAGCGTTTCAAAGGGAATTGAAAAAAACACCTTGATGACGATGTCCCAACTTGTAAAAGATATTTTTCCTCACATAAGTGAAAACCAGTTTGGTGTAATATCTGGTCCCAGCCACGCTGAAGAAGTTAGCCAAAGAGTACCTACTGCTGTCGTTGCCGCATCTGCCGATATAGAAACTTCAAAGACAATCCAGGCTGCATTTATGACTTCTTACTTTAGAATTTATGCTTCAACAGATATACTCGGTGTAGAGCTTGGAGGAGCTTTCAAAAACATTATTGCGATAGGTGCGGGAATAATTGACGGTGCAGGTTTTGGAGATAACACAAAGGCCGCAATAATGACCAGGGGCGTTGCTGAAATTTCAAGACTTGGTTTAGCAATGGGTGCGCGACCTGAAACGTTTGCCGGACTTTCGGGAATGGGTGATTTGATCGTTACCTGTATGAGCCGGCACAGCCGTAATAGATTCGTGGGAGAACAAATTGGAAAAGGAAAAAAACTTAAGCAAATTTTAAAATCAATGGAACAGGTTGCTGAAGGAGTTGAAACTACTCGATCCGCAAACCAGCTTGCTAGTAAAATAGATATCGAAACACCAATAACAAATGAAGTTTACAAAATTCTTTTTGAAGATAAAGACCCGATAAAGGCAACAACCGACTTAATGACGAGAGATATGAAGACTGAGTAAAGACTCAGTAACAACTATTTTGATATCCCCTGCCTGAACAATTCGAATGAAAGAAACCAATCTATTTCAGAATTAAATTCAGCACTGTTAGAAGAAAACCCTTTTGCTAACCGCTCAATTTTCCTGCGGTCATAAAGTTCATAATTCCTGACCCGGGATGAATTAAGTAAATCTAAAATAAAATCTCTAAGGAAAGTGAGTATTTCATCAATTCTTTTACCTTTGTAAGATAGTCCAGTTTTCTTTTTAAATTTTGAATATACCCTGGCTGATAATGAAGATGCGCCGAATGGATAAGTAATGTTTCCTTTTACTAAGGGGATTCTTGTTAAAGCTGTTGCATTTCTTCTGATAATATCCTTAAAGAGTTTTCCATTCTTTCTTTCCTTAACAGAAAAACTGAATAAAATTTTAAGTATGTCCTTTTGAATAAACGGCATAAACGAAACTGCATAATTATCAACTCTTGCCTGCTCTGGTGCAGAGGTATTTATTAACCTTGCCCGGATTGTAAAAATATCAAGCCAGTTTTCCAGATTTATTTCGTTTGCATCGGGCAACTCTGAAAAAATATTTTCAATCTGAGAAACTGATCCGACCCTCATTTCTTTAATTGCATCTTCTGAAAATAAATCCGGCTTCGAGTCGCTAAAAAGTCTAAAAGTTTTTTCGACATCCTTTGCTAGTAAAGCCTTCTTGCCTAACAACAAAAACTTGTTTGCAAACTCTCTCCTCCACATTTCTCCGAAACCACCGTCAACAATTACTTTATTTTCTGCGGCTATCAGATCGTAAAATCTTAAGTTTAAAATTGAGCTGATTCGACTTGTCACGACAGATTGCAGCGCAAAGTTTCTCAACAGCTCTATTGCCTTTTCTTTAGAAGGTATAGCCTCATTTATAATTATGTTTTCGAGGTTTACAGATTTTAAAAGCTCTGAGGCAATTTTTGAATCCGGATGATTTGGATCACCGAAAGTGTGTGTCTCCCATTGTTCGGAGTATTTATTTAGAAGATAAGATAGCAGTAGTCGGGAATCTAAACCTCCTGATAAACTTAAAGAGGTTTTCTTTTTCCCAATTGAAAGGAGTTGTTTTAAAGTAGATTCAAATTTTTCTTTTCCACCTTCAACTTCAAAATCAGGTTGCCAAGGATTTTCTTCAACTTTAAGAATATTATTTTTTATAGTTGCACTAGCACACACAAGTCGTTTGACATTTTTTATTATACTGCCTCGGGAGATCTGATTCTGCAAAAGCCATCTTGCACCGAACTCCTGCAAGCCAAAGTCAGGATCTATAAAATGTTTTAACCAATCAATTCTGGTTGTAAATCCCCAACCTCCAGAAAGTTTAACAAGAAATATTTCCCTGAGCCCTAATTCGTCAGCAAAGAATTTTAGTTCATCGTCAGCATATTTTAGTGCAACATAATGTCCATTTACTTCAGATAGGTCAACTTCCCTAGGGCTTAAATAATTATTCCAACCACTGGTATTTAAATTTATATATCCATTACCTGATTGCTTAAGTCCGACTCCAGCAGCAGCCCAGCAACTTGAATTTAAAGTATCCGATTTATGAAATATTGTCTTGTTATTTCCCCCTGTGTAAAGGATGAGGTTGTAACTTTGATAAGAATGAATAGGAGTTTCTGGCGAATCGATTTGATGTCTTTCTCGGTTTCCAAAATATCCAAATATCCAGCTCATAGAAAAAATTCAATGATCATTTTTATTTATTCAGTAACCCTTCCACCCGGCAGGGAAATACCTTTTATCTTTCGGAAGAGTGAAACAGCTAAGGAATCTGTCATACCGGAAACAAAATCAATTATTCTCAAAAGACGAAGATAAAGATCGTTTGGAATTTCTTCTGGAATTCTACCCGGCAGAAGTGCAAAGACAGCTTTATTCTTTGCAGATACCTTTTCTTCGTATGCCTGGTTATAAGCGCTGATAAAAGTATCAAGCAATCCACCGAGGACTTCATAACCTGCAACCTCCCGCTCAACAACACTTCGTGACTTGTATATCTGTTTCATGGATATATCCTTTATCCTCTTAAGTGCATTCTCTCTTCTAATCTCACTGATCAGATCATCCTCAAATTTTCCTCGTAAAATATTTTTCTCCTCATCCAGAAATACGCTTGCCAGCTCATTTACCATTTCACTAATCGCAACTGCACGTAAATATCCAATCCTGTCCTTTTCATCTTTTTCTTTATAGCCCTTTAACGCCTGCTTGTTAATTAAAGGAGTCAACAGATCTTCGGTTTCTTTAAAACTAATCAATCCAAGTCTGAATCCATCTTCAAGATCCATCACCCTGTAACATATATCATCGGCTGCCTCAACGAGAAAAGCTAACGGATGACGGCACCACCAATACACTTTTTCATCTTTCTGAGAAATAAGACCTGTTGCATACGCTACTTCCTTAAATAAATCTTTTTCTGACTGGAAGAATCCGTACTTTTTGTAAGCTTTACTCAGCAAAGATTTACTTTTAATGTTTATAAAAGATTCTCTAGGATATTTTGTTACAGAAGCAAGTGTTGATTTAGTAAGCTGCAATCCACCTTTAATTTTTGGATTTTGAAGCTTAGAAATAATTCTGAATCCCTGTGCATTTCCTTCATAGTGAATAAGATCAGTCCATTTTTTTTCGTCCTTAATTTTTGATTTGAACTTTTGTCCGTTACCGCTACGGAAATATTCTGCGATTGCATCTTCCCCCGAATGGCCGAATGGAGGATTACCAATATCATGTGCAAGACATGCTGAGGCAACAATTTCTCCAAAATGAAATTTTGTATAATTATTTTTTAAGTTATGATGGCGCTCAATTACTTTCTCTCCAACCAGATTTCCCAAAGACCTGCCGACGCAGGAAACTTCAAGGCTGTGTGTTAATCTTGTGTGAACGAAATCACTTTCCGGTAAGGGAAAAACCTGAGTTTTATCCTGCAATCTTCTGAAAGCCGGAGAAAAAACAATTCTGTCAAAATCTTTCTGATATTCACTCCGTCCATCGTGTGCTTTTTGTTTCGAAGTACTTTTTTCTCCAAGCCTTGAGTCGGTTAAAAGCTTTTCCCATTCCAAATTTTATTTCCTTCCTTATTTTCTTTACTAAAATTAAATATAATTTAACTAAAAGATTTAAAGAGTTCTTTTGAGTTTGGTATTTCGATAGATTATTTTTCAT
>Ga0307423_1000203_pt1 | contig 40129 bp, 46 predicted proteins | sample SalMarWE160310MG_FD_202154 | JGI IMG/M metagenome (GOLD analysis project Ga0307423, IMG submission 202154) | Salt marsh sediment microbial communities from the Plum Island Ecosystem LTER, Massachusetts, United States - WE1603-10 | ecosystem: Environmental > Aquatic > Marine > Intertidal zone >... | reverse complement strand
GTTGCCACCGAGGGATTTTAAGTCCCTTGCGTCTACCAATTTCGCCACCCGGGCCATGAGCCAGCAGCTGAAATTCTACAGAGACAGGTATGAGATGTAGAGAGAAAAATGGAGGCTGAGGCCGGAATCGAACCGGCGTACACGGCTTTGCAGGCCGCTGCATCACCACTCTGCCACCCAGCCATGGATCGGGTAACCGGTACCCGGACAGTAAAAGCCCCGGATACCGGGGCTCGTGCTAAAAAAAGAGATTTGGAGCGGGAAACGAGATTCGAACTCGCGACCCCAACCTTGGCAAGGTTGTGCTCTACCAACTGAGCTATTCCCGCATGCAGCAACCCGTCATTTTATAGACTGGCGGGACACTGTCAAGCGCCATGCCCGCCCGGTTCCCCGGGTTTACCGAAGAGCACCGGCCAGGCCGCCCGTATATAGATCAGCATTGACCACAGGGTCAGCACCGCAGCCACATAGAGCAGCACCACACCCACCTGGTGTGTGGGAAAGCCGCCGACGGGTGCACCATAAAGCAGCAAGAGGATCGCGACCATCTGTGCCGTGGTCTTGACCTTGCCGATGATCGAGACGGCCACTGTCGCACGCTCGCCGATTTCCGACATCCATTCACGCAACGCCGAAATGGCAATCTCCCTGCCAATGATGACAGCGACTGGTATGGTGAACAACAGGTTATGATTGGATTCGACCAGCAATACGAGCGCGACGGCCACCATCAGCTTGTCGGCGACCGGATCCAGAAATGCCCCGAATACCGATTGTTGTTTCAGGCGTCGCGCGAGATAACCGTCCAGCCAGTCGGTCACTGCAGCCAGACCGAAAATCGCGGCACACAGCAGCGGCATCCACCAGCCGGGCAGGTAGAACACCACGACCAGCACGGGTATGAGCATGATGCGCAGCAGGGTCAGTATATTCGGCAGTGTCCACTTCATGCTGGAAATTCCCGCGTGCTAATCACCGTGAAAGGCATCGTATATTTGCTGTGCCAGCGTGCGATTGATGCCCTTGACGCGTGACAGGTCCTCTATACCCGCACGCGCCACTTCCCTGAGACCACCGAACTGTTGCAACAGCTGCTGCCGACGCTTGGCACCGACACCGGGGATGCCTTCCAGGGCTGAGGCATTCCTGCTCCGGGCACGCTGCTGCCGGTGACCGGTAATGGCGAATCGATGCGCCTCATCCCTGATCTGCTGGATCAGGTGCAAGGCAGACGAATCGGGCGGCAGCACCAGGGGTTGCCTGCGCTCTGGCATATGCAGCGTCTCGAGACCCGGCTTGCGCGCCGGCCCCTTCGCCACGCCCACCACACGCAGGTCGGCAACCTGTAATTCCTCAAGCGCCCTGCAGGCCGCGGCCACCTGCCCCTTGCCGCCATCGATCAGCAGCAGGTCGGGCATGCGCCCCTCCCCTTTCTTCAGCCGGGTGTAGCGCCGGCTGATGGCCTGATCCATAGCCGCATAATCATCGCCGGGATCGATATCGCGAATATTGAAGCGTCGATAATCGGATTTTAAAGGCCCCTCCAGACCGAATACAACACACGAGGCAACCGTCGACTCACCGCCCGTATGGCTGATATCGAAACATTCGATACGCTCCGGCACATCGGGCAGGTGCAGGATATCAGCCAGAGCCTGCAGACGAGCGGCGAAGCCCTTGCGCGTATTCAGCTGCGCGTGCAGTGCATGTCCGGCATTCTCCAGGGCCATTTTAATCCAGCGCGCCCGGTTACCGCGCACCCTGAAACGCAGGGCAACCGTGTGCGCCGCATGCTGACTCAGCACCTGTTCGATAAGCTTGCTGTCATGCAGTTCATGACTGAGCAGCAATTCTGGCGGGATATCCTTGCCCAGGTAATACTGGGGAATGAATGCAGACAACACCTCGTCGGCAACCGACTCCATCGGGACCCTGGGGAAAAAAACCGCATTGCCGAGATTCCTGCCGCCACGAATAAAAAAGACCTGTACACAGGCACCGCCCTTGTCGGTCACGCAGGCAATGATATCCATATCGCCGTGTTCCTTGCTGATATACTGCTTTTCCTGCACGTGACGCAGGCTGGCAATCTGGTCACGAAAGACCGCAGCCTGCTCGTAATCCTGCACAGCCGCAGATTCCTCCATGCGCCGCACCAGGCTGTCAATCACCTGGCTGCTTTTACCTTCCAGAAACATGACCGTGTTCTCGACATCCTGCGCATAATCCTGCGTACTGATGAGGCCGACACAGGGCGCGGTGCAGCGTCTGATCTGGTATTGCAGACAGGGACGGCTGCGGTTGTTGAAAAAACTGTCTTCGCACTGCCTCACCCTGAACAGCTTCTGCAGAAGATGCAGGCTGTCGCGCACCGAACCCGCATTCGGGTAGGGACCGAAATAGCGGCCTGCCGCGCGTCGTGCGCCGCGGTGCAGCCTCAGGCGCGGAAATTCCTGTTTTTCCGACAGGAAGATATACGGGTAGCTCTTGTCATCGCGCAACAGCACGTTGTAGCGCGGCCGGTGCTGCTTGATGAGGTTGCTTTCCAGCAACAGGGCCTCGCCTTCCGTGTGGGTTACCGTCACCTCGATGGCAGCGATCTGCTCGACGAGCGCGGCCGTCTTGACAGTCAGGCCCGTTTTCCTGAAATAACTCGCTACGCGTTTCCTGAGATTTCCGGCCTTGCCGACGTAAATGACCTTGCCATCGGCATCGAGCATGCGGTACACACCCGGACGCACTGACAGCGTTTTCAGGAAATTCCGTGAATCAAATGCAGAACCGGGGGCACTCATGCGCGATGTGGTCAGGCAGATACCTGATGTTGCCTGGCGGCAAGTACGCCCCCGGCATGCCGGAATACCATTCTGAACATGTCCGGTGTGAGGCGGCGTGTCTGGGTGTTGTAGCGGCTGCAATGGTAGGAATCTACCATGTGCAATGCATCTGACACTTCATGTACCGCTGCGTGCCGAAAGGTGAAGGCAGACAGCCGCAAATCCAGCGCACGCAGTACAGCATCATGCGCCAGCTTGCCCAGCGCGATGACGACCGACGAATCCGGCAGGCCGCACAATTCGCCACGCAGAAACCGGTTGCAGTTCCTGACCTCCTCCAGTAGCGGCTTGTTTTGCGGCGGAAGGCACTTGACTGCGTTGGTTATGCGGCAGTTGCTCAATTCGAGGCCATCGTCACGCGATACCGAGACGGGTTTGTTACTGTAGCCGAAGTCATACAGCGTCTCATACAGCAGAATACCGGCGTAATCACCGGTAAACGGGCGGCCGGTGGCATTGGCACCGTGCATGCCGGGTGCGAGCCCTACGATCAGCAGTCTCGCCGCCGGGTCCCCGAAGGCAGGGACCGGTCGTGCGTGGTAGTCGGGATGTTTGCTGGAAACCTGGTCGAGAAAGCCGGCCAGTCGGGGACACGTTTTGCAGGCAGGGTCAAATTTCAGTGTACTCTTCGGTGACATTCAGGGCTTCGATCTGGCCGTTGTTCGGGTTCAGGCGCAGCACTTCGTGCGCATTGGTATTGGCAATGTATAGGGTATTGTTGCTAAACGCCAGTCCACCCGGCTCATCCAGTCGACGATCCAGTAATACACTGGAAACATGCCGGGTTTTCACACCGATTCTCCTGATCTTGTTATTGTAGGTATCCGCCACCCAGAGCATGTTCTGGGTCTGATCGGCCTTGATGTCAAGCGGATACTGCAGCCTCGCAGCCAGTCCGATGCCGTCTTCCTCGCCAAACGCAAACAGCCCTTCACCGACCAGGGTGGTGACATAACCCGTGTCCAGATCCACACCGCGCACCGCAGACGCGATGGCATCCACCGTGTAGAGCTTGTCGCCGCAGACTGTCAAGCCGGTCGGCTGGGCGAAAGACGCCGTGCCGGGGGCGCCGTCGGCCAGTCCTTCGCGGCCACTGCCCGAGAACACTTCCAGGGTGTTGTATACCAGGGACAGGCGCCAGATCTGATGCAGACCCGCCATCGCAATAAACAGCTGGCCGTCATGGAATATTACATCCGTTGGTGAATTAAGCGCCGTTTTCAAGGGCGCGCCGCCAGGCCCCGTCAGCGGACCACCCTGTTTACCGGTCCCGGCAATGGTGACCACTTCATCGGTGCGCAAATTGACACGCCGTATTGCGTGATTGCCCTCATCGGCGACAAACAGGAAATTATCGTTAACCGCGATGCCCTGCGGATTGTTGAAGGCGGCCGTCGAGCCCTCGCCATCGACGAATCCCGGATCCGCACCACCATATTGACGCAACACGTGACCGCTCTCCGATGTCACCAGGATGCGGTGATTGCCACTATCCACAATATAGACCTTCTCCCTGGCGGCGACGATTCTCCCCGGGAAATTCAGCACGCCTTTGGGCTCCGGGCAGGGTTTCAGCTGGAACGAGCTGCTCAGCATCATTACCTTCCGTTCGCGCCCGCCCAGCAGTTTGCCGATAACCTGCGCCAGTCGAACCGACTTTCCATCGCCCGACAACGAGCCCACGATGTAACCGTCGCAATCTATCAGCACCTGCGTGGGCAGGGTCCTGATCCCGTACAGATTCCGGAGCTTGTGCTCCGGATCGTGAATGACCGGATAATCAATGCTGTGCCGGTTGATAGCCTTCTGGACATGCGTACGTCGCAATTCACTGCGAAACCGTGGCGCATGCACACCAATGATGACGAGATCATCACGGTACCTGCCACCAAGCTGACGGAGGTCCGCCAGCGCATGATGGCAATGAACCGAGCAATAACTGCCGAAATCGAGCAGTACGACCTTGCCACGCTGTTCTGACAATTTTACCGGCCCGTCGACATTGAACCATTCGAGACCGCCGGGAAACGCCGGCGCCCGGCTCCTTACCGCTGACATCCTCGCACTCCTGCCCTTGTCCGAGACAGCTCACCCGTGGAAAACAGGAAAGCCAAAGCAAAGACAGCATAGCAATGCAAGCCCGCAAGACTCTGATCGAAGTCTCAATTTCTCAACATGGGCAAACCGGCAGCCACAGCGGACTGCCGGCAGCGGGTAAAACGGTCAGTGCGAAATATTCTCCTTGATGAGTCCGTAACGGATGGCAAAACGAATCAATTCAACCTCGTTGAACACGCCCAGCTTGTCAAACAGGCGGTAACGGTAGGTGCTGGTCGTCTTGGGACTGAGACAGAGCTTTTCCGATATTTCCTTGTTTGTATTTCCCTTCACGATCATCAGCATGACCTGTGTCTCGCGCTGGGTAAGCCTGTCTATCGGGGATTTTTCCCCGTTATTGAGAAAAGACAGCGCGAGCTTCTGGGCAACTGCCGGGGTAATGTATTGCTTGCCGGTATGCACGGAACGGATCGCGCTGATGATTTCCCGCACATCGCATCCCTTGGTCAGATAGCCGACAGCCCCGGCTTCCAGCAAGCGTGCCGGAAACGGGTCATCGTCGTGGATCGACACTGCAATGATCTTGACGCCGGGCAAGGACAACGCAATTTTCCGGGTTGCCTCCAGCCCACCGATACCCGGCATACTGATATCCATCAGGATGACATCAGGCCTTTGCTTTCTTACCTGTCTGATGGCCTGCTCGCCATTTTCCGCCTCCGCGACGACGCTGATCCCATCGACATCATTCAGGATACGCTTGATACCGTTTCTTACCAGCCCGTGATCATCAACCAGCATGACATTGATCATTTTCCTCTCCTCCTGTAATCCGTTACCCGCTGATTATCTTCCCCGTTACCACTTCCCAGCTGGGGAGGCTAGCGCAGTGATAACGGAGGGTAAATAGGAAAAATCCTACACGGGGGACATCATTCTGATGCTCTACAGGTGGATTATTGCCCGTCCCGGCTGCTCCGAAACCAGTCGAGCTTGTCGTGCAGACTGACCACCGACCCCACGATGATAATGGTCGGCGGTTTTACTGTGTGGCGTTTATCCAGATCCGACAGCGAGGCAAGCGTTTCAATGAAGACACGCTGTTGCGGGGTGGTGCCCTGCTGGACCAGGGCCACCGGCGTATCCGGCGGCAGGCCATGCGCGATCAGTTCCCTGCTGATCACGGGAATGCTGTACATACCCATATAAAATACGATGGTCTGTGCCGGATTTGCCAGTCGGGCCCAGTCAAGATCGACGCTGCCATCCTTGCGGTGCCCGGTCACGAAGGTGACCGACTGTGCATGATCGCGGTGTGTCAGCGGTATACCGGCGTAGGATGCGCAACCCGATGCAGCTGTAATGCCCGGCACCACCTGGAAGGGAATACCCTCCTGCGCCAGCGTCTCGATCTCTTCACCACCACGGCCGAAGATAAACGGGTCGCCACCTTTCAACCGCAGTACGCGCTTGCCTTCCTTCGCCAGCCGTACCAGCAACTCGTTGATGCTCTCCTGGCTGAGCGTGTGCTTGTCACGCTCCTTGCCCGCATAGATCAGGTCGGCATCACGACGCACCATGTCCAGGATCGGCTGTGACACGAGCCGGTCATAAACCACCACATCGGCCTGCTGCATCAGTCGCAGTGCGCGAAAGGTGATCAGATCCGGATCACCCGGACCGGCGCCGACCAGATAGACCTCTCCGCCGCTGTCATAATTCTCGCCGGTGTCGTCGATGGCCTCCTGCAATGCCGCACGCGCCTTGTCTTCCTGGCCTGCGAACAGCAGTTCGGCAACACGCCCCTGCAGGATGCTTTCCCAGAAGTAGCGTCGGTGCCCGGCATCGGGAAAGCGCCGCTTGACGTGCTGGCGGTATTCATCGACAAGGCGCGCCAGCCTGCCATAGGCCGAGGGGATAAAACTCTCCAGTCGCGTGCGCAGCAGTCGCGCCAGCACCGGCGAGGCACCGCCGGTGGACACCGCGACCTGTACCGGCGAACGGTCGATGATCGAGGGCACGATGAAGCTGCACAGACCCGGGTTGTCGACCACGTTGACCGGTATGCCCTGCTGCCTTGCCAGCTCCGAAACCGTGCGATTGACCGCCTCGTCATCCGTGGCCGCAATCGCCAGCGCAACACCGTTGATATCATCCGGCTGGAAGTTGCGCTCCAGACAGGTCACATTTTCACGCGCCACCAGTGACTGCACGTCAGCACAGCATTGCGGCGACACGACCGTGACATGGGCACCGGCCCTGAGCAACAGGGTCACTTTGCGCGCAGCCACCTTGCCACCCCCTACAACCAGGCACGGACGGCCAGTTACCTTCAGGAAAATCGGCAGGTAATCCATAGGGTCAGGTCCGGGATGCGATATCAGCCCGCACCCAGCAGCGGATCCAGCCCGCCACGGGAATCGAGCGCGGCAAGATCATCATAGCCGCCGATATGCCGCTCACCGATGTAGATCTGCGGCACCGTCCTGCGCCCGGTGAGCGTGACCAGGTCCTTGAAACCATCCGGCATGCGGTCGATGTAAATCTTGTCGATCTCCATCACGCCTTTTGCCTTGAGCAGCATCTCGGCACGCACACAATAGGGACAAAAGGCAGTGCAATACATTCGAATGTCAGTCATTTGGCATTTCCAAAAACATCTACAATCCCCTGAGGATACTGATTTGCTGCAAAACAGGCTCGGTTACCGGCTTCAGTTTCTTGCGCATGACAGAGCCGATCGCATCGGTCCTGGAGAACACCGGATCCAGCAGTGGTTCATCCAGCAAGCCGAGAATCAGCATCGCGCGGATATGATGCACACTCCCGGGCAATGCCCGCAACAGGGCGGAGAGTTCCTGCTGCGCACCGGCATCCTGTTCAGCCACGGCGATAAGACAATCGACTTCCGCGACAATATCCTGCATGTAAGCAAACCTGCCCGTCAGCGGCAACACCCGCGCATGCGCGGCCAGGGCATGCATCAACTCCACCACCACATCCTGGTTGGCCGGTTTTTTCAGGACATTCTCGACACCGGCAAGAAAGGCCTGGCCGGACGGTCCGAGCAGTCGGGTTAACTGTGCAGCGAATGGATTGCCCGTCTTCAACAACTCCCGTGACTGCCGGAGGACAACATCCCGGGCCGGGCCGGGCGCCTGCTCACCCGGCAGGTCATCCGGCAAAGCCTGTAAAAAACCGACGTGCAACGCATTGCGGTGTTTGCCCTTCTCCCACAGCCGCAACCGCTCCTCGCCGGATATCAGGTCGCCCTGCAATACCAGTCGCACGGACATGATCTGGTCGCGCGCCTCTTCCTCGAACGGCAGGAACTCCAGCAGGAACTGCGCCAGCACCGGACCCATGCGCCCCTGGACCACGGCCTCCTGGCGCAGCATGCAGCGCGCATTTTCCGATGTTTGCGAAGCCCACCAGGCCCGGCTGGCGATTTCATCGGTGATGCCCGGGGCGTTGACGACTGCCGCCACCGCCTCGGGTTCGCCCAGTAATAACAGGGATTCCAGGATACTGTCTCGCGCCTGGCCCATGCGTGTCCAGCGTTTCAGGTAGACCGGGTAGCCGCCGGGAGAACCAAGCACATGGCTGGACAGCGCTTCACGCACCTGCCGCAGGTACGACTCGTCGCGGCAATTCGGATTCAGCTGTATCTTCGCCTCGCCCCTGTCGGAAAGCGCGTACAGCATCATCCTGGACTCATCGATGCGCACGGCCTTCAGTGACCCGGCCAGCAGCACATTCACCCGCAGGGCATCTTCCGGTGTCAGGTCCATAGCGAACCGGTCAATTCAGCAACCGGCACAATCAGAGGTCGAAGCCGGCCTCGGCATAGAGCCGCTTCGCCTCTTCCGGGTCTTTCTCGACGCCGTTGCCTTCCTGGTACATCAGGGCCAGCGTCGTGAGCGAGCCTGCCAGGCCCTGATCAGCCGCCTTGCGAAACCACTCGGCCGCCCTGGCGCTGTTTTGCTCGACGCATTCACCTTCCAGATACATGAAACCGAGACCGTGCTGCGCAATCGCATAACCCTGCTCGGCAGCGGCCTTCATCATCCTGTAGGCACGCATTTCATTGCGCACCATACCCAGCCCGTTCTGGCACATGATGGCCACGCGGTGCTGCGCATCGGCATTGCCGGCATCCGCCAGCGGCGACAGCAGACGCATTGCCTGGGAAAAATTCTTCGCCTCGAACGCCGCCACCCCGCTGCTGTAATCAGGGTTGTTCAATTCGTCTGACATGACTGCCTCTCGAGTCGTTGGTTTGCCTGGATGGCTGAACCGTGTGACAGCTATCCTAGCCATTCGGGCCGGCGTATCGAATACCTCCAAAGAGAGAATATCTACGATTTTCATATGGATACAACTCAATCCATGGCTGGAAACACTCTCTCCATCGGGATATACGGGGTCAATTTGGCCTCCTGTATACTTCCTTGCTCGGCTTTAAACCCAATCGAAACAACAAGCTAGCGTATATCATGGCAGCACAGATGATAAGCGGGCGCGACACCGACCTGTTGATGCGCAGCTGCATCCAGAAGGTGGCGACCGGTCCGGAATACAGCAAGGACCTGCCCTTTGCCGAGGCACACGCCGTCATGCGCCATATCCTCGAAGGCAAATCGGATCCGGTTCAGGCTGCCGTGCTGCTGATCGCCCTGCGCATGAAGCGCGAGACCGACGAGGAAAATGCCGGCGTGTTGCAGGCCATCCTGGATACCATGAATCCGGTCACCGCCGCCGTCGAGGAAGTCATCGATGTGGCAGATCCCTATGACGGCTATACCCGTAGCCTGCCGGTGTCACCGTTCCTGCCGGCCGTCTTTGCCGCCTGCGGACTGCCGGCCGTGTCGCACGGACTGGAAGCCGTCGGCCCTAAATACGGCGTCACGCATCGCAAGGTCCTCCATGCCGCCGGTATCGACGTCGACCTCGCTCCGCAGCAGGCGGCGGCGCGACTCGCCGAGCCTGCCGTCGGCTGGGCTTACGTGGACCAGAAAACGTCCACGCCACGTCTGCATGACCTGATCCCGCTGCGCACGCAGATTGTGAAACGGCCGCTCCTGACCACGGTCGAGGTCCTGACGGGACCGGTGCGCGGCACAGCCAGCACCCATCTGATGACAGGTTATGTACACAAGGCCTACCCGCCGATTTACGCGCGACTGGCGCGTCATGCCGGTTTTGCATCAGCTGCCATTATCCGAGGCGTCGAGGGAGGCGTGATCCCCTCTCTCAAACAACCGGCGAACGTATTTTGCTATCATGACGGCGGCGACGAATACCCGCTGGAAGTGCACCCCGGAATGATCGGCATCGAGCAGCCGACCCGCGCCGTACCTTTACCGAAGGACATCGCGCCGTCCGTAGCCGAAGCGGACGAGAACGCGACGACAATCGACAGCATGGCAGCCGCGCAGGCTGCAGCCAAAACCGGAATGGCCGCGCTGCAGGGTGCACCGGGACCTGCGCGTGACAGCCTGATCTACGGTGCAGCCATCATGCTGCATCACCTGGGGCGCCATGCCTCGCTCCGGGACGCGGCGGCAGCCGTGGCAGGTGCGATTGATTCGGGTGCAGCACTGGCACATTTCACGGCGGCAAGCGGCTAGCCGCTTGCAGACGGCAGACTTTTCAACCTAAACAAAGACCCAGACGAGGAAACAGCGATGAACCAGCAATATTACGACGCAGTCACCAAGATGGAAGAAATGGGTGTCGACCCGGAATACATCCAGGGCTGGCAGGGTGGTTACCTGCTGAATCCGGAGCGTGAGGAACAGCGCGTCACGGAGGCCTATTCCGCCGGCTATGAAGATGGCAAGGCACGCAACACGGACAACTTCGGTAACTGGAAAAAATAGGCGCGGGTGCGTCGTTGTTGAAAAAGGCGGGCCTGTCCCGCCTTTTTTATGCCGGCGGGCGGGCAAACAGGTCGTGCAACGCCTTGTTCAGCGGCTTCAGCGCCTCGGGCACCTCGGCGTCCATTACCTGATCGACGATCCACTTGTTGTCCTTCTCACCCATCACCGCACGGACGTTTTCGCCGAAATAGCGTTTCATGGCATAACCGGGTCCGCCATCCACCATGGAAAATTCCGCATAGTCCGCTGCACGCTCGTTGAGCAGCGTGATGAACACCTGCCGGTATTCACCCTTGCCCTGCGCATCGGTGCGGTTTTCCTGTATCTGGTCCGCAAGGTGCCGGGCCAGCGAGCTAATGAATTCCTGGCGCTCCGCCTGCTCCAGGTCTTCGGCTTTCAGACGATCGGCCATGTGCACCAGAAAAGCCACAAATTCTGCAATGACATCCAGCCGCTGCGCGTTGGTATCGGTCTGGAAGCCCTCGTTCTCGAGACTGAGCGTGCCCTGCTGCGCGATGCGCCACAGAATGAAGGCGGCCGCACCGCCGATCTCGGTGAGGCTGCGCGCCCGGCCCTTGTCATTCCACCGGCTCTTGACTCTCACAACGCTTCTCCTGCTGGCCTGAACAGACTGTCATGCCATGACAATGGCGAGGCATAATGGCACATGCTAGCATAGAAAAAACAGCGGGATTTACAGGTAAACATCGTGACCAGCAGCGGCAAGGCCCAGGCACCTGCAGCACCGGCCGACATCAGCACACTGATGCCAACGCTGGATGCCGTACGGACCAACTGTCACATCTCCGATGCGCAATTCGCCACCAATTACACCCTGTGCGTCTATCTGCTCAAGATGCGCGAGTACTTTCGCTGGGAACATGAATTGCCGTTCGGCGCCGCCCTGCCGCATAACGAGCTCACCGACTGGCTGACCCGGCGTGAGGGTCACTGGGAACGCCTCGAACGCAATACCTTTGAAAAAATACCGGTAGGCGACCGGCATTTCAGCCCCTTCGATGCGCCCTCGATCAACGCGGCGCTGAATCCGCTCGGTTACGTCTACAGCAGCGGCTACGGTCCCGGCATGAAACCGGTGTTTTTCATGGGCACGCTCGAGGTACACAGGCAGCACAACGACTATCTCCTGCTGGTCTCGGGCAAGGAGCTGGCCCGCGACCTCGCTGCACCGCCTGCGATGAGCCTCGACGGCACGATTTTCATCCGCCGCGAATCACTGCGCAGGATGCTGTGGGAGCGGCTGGAGGAATGGCGCTGGAACCGGCCTGCCAATGCCATGCAGCAGGCCCTCGCATGCTACGACTTCGAAAATGCGCCGGACGAATCCCTCGAAACCATGACGGATAACGAACTGCGCACCGTGATGCTGCACGAAATCGGCGAGGTACAGGCCGGCAAGCTGCTCGGCGCCGGGTGGGAGGATATGCTGGCGGCATTCGGTCACAGCAAGGCGGAAATCATGTTGCGTGCCGTGCGCGACCACCTTGCCGATGCCCTCTCGACACTGCCCGGCCTGCTGGCAGAGCACAACCCCGCGACATTACACTTCTACATTGCCAACCTGTCCAGTATGCGCAAGGAACTGTTCCCGCAGCTGCTTGCTGCCTACGAAATCTGGACAGTAACCGGCAATACCCGGGAACTCGAGCAGCTGAGCGAGCGGTCGGCGGCACACTGGACCGCACTGGCCGGGAACCTGCTCGAACTGTTTCGGCAGCAGGGCACCGATTGCCGGCAACAACTCGTGTCAGCCATTGAATCAAACACATTCTAGCGACGACACCAGGATACCGGTCATGAAGCAATCCGCTCCGGCACAGGCTGTGCCATTGACATCCATCCGGGAAGTGAAACCGTACAGTTTCATCTTTGAAAAACAGCACGCACTGGCACTCGACATCTGCAAGGAGATGATCCGTCGCTTCGAGGAGCGCGCGGACGAACAGTATGCAGGCCGCATCGGCCAGACCGTGCAGCAGGAACCGGACATCAAGCGTTCGACTGACCTGGTGGTCAGCGGCAAGGCGCACTGGAAGGACATCGATCGCGAACTGTTCCGCTCGCTGGGACTCGCCATACACGAATTCCGCAACGCCTTTCCCTTCTTCAGCGGGCCGTTCAAGGACAGCGGTTACGCCATCCAGCGCACCGGTCCGGGCGAGTATTACCACTGGCACATCGACGGCGGCAGCCACGAATTCAGCCAGCGCCAGCTGGTGGCGGTCTGGTACCTGAACGATGTACCCGGTCCCGGGGGTGCCACCGAGTTTTCCTACCAGGACGTGCAGATCCGGCCCGAGGCCGGCAAGCTGCTGCTGTTCCCCCCATTCTGGACCCACGAGCACCGCGGCGCACGGCTCGAACAGGGCGTTAAGTATATCGCCACCACCTGGGTCATATTCGCCTGACACAGCGATCGGCACGGCATGCAGATCATCGAGCCGTCAAGCACCGCAGACTACCGGAATTACTACGATCTGCGCTGGCGCATCCTGCGTGCGCCCTGGAACCAGCCGCGCGGCAGCGAACGGGACCCGCTGGATGACAGCAGTACCCACCTGATGCTGACCGGTGCCGGCGGCAAGGCACTGGCCGTCGGACGCCTGCATTTCAACACCATCCGCGAGGCGCAGATCCGCTACATGGCGGTTGAAGTCCGGCATCAGCGCAGGGGCCTGGGCAGGCGGCTGCTGGCAGCACTGGAACACAGGGCTAGCGCGCTGGGTGCAGCGGTCATCGTGCTGGATGCGCGGGAAACCGCGCTGGGCTTTTATCGCAAGCAGGGTTATGTCGCGCGCGGCAGCGGACACATACTGTTCAACAGTATCGCCCACGTGTGCATGAGCAAGCAGCTCGCCGGCAATACCCGTCAGGGCAGGTAGCCGGCCTCGCGGGCCATGACCCGTAATGCCTCGCGGTCGGGATAACGCTCACCGAGCTGCTCACGGTAGTGCTGCCAGTCGGCGAATTCGGCGGCCTCGTCGGGATCGCTGCCGTGACAGCCGAGCACGGTGATCACCGCGGTACCGACCTTCCACGGCCCGACCCCGCGCACCTCGCCCTCCACCAGGCAGATGCCGTCCCGCGCACCGAGCCTGTCCCAGTATGGCCTGAAATAAACCAGCCCGGCGGGAGAAGGCGAGCCATTATTACGGGCATAGCCCGGGTCGGGAGACTGGCCCGGGCCATGCGCGAAGTGCTCCACCATGACATCGCGGCGACCGTCGGGGTAACGAATCAGCAGCGGCGCGGTAACGGAAAACAGGTCAGCCATGTCAGGCAACCGTTGATGTGTCCATTCAATCCGTCACCAGCTCGGTCTCCAGCATCTCGCCGTTGGTATCGATGCGGATGCCGGTTACCCCCGGTGCGCGAGCGAGAATATAGGCAGACAGCAGCAGCATCATTTTCTTGTTGTCGTTGTGCATGGCGGTCAACATCTTGTCACCGACGATCTGGCAGCGTTGCTCCAGGGTCGGGTTGTCCACCCAGTCACGGCTCATCTGCCAACCCCGGTCCATGTCGGCATCCATCTTGTCGAAGAAGTCGCCGGCCTCATTGATCAATGCCTCCGGTACTTTCACCGGATAGACCTGCTCCTCTACCACGACGTTCAATATCATGATTACGGTCCTGATTTTGGTTACACTGCCAATTCGGGTTGAATATTACCGCATCCCCGCCACCGATTGCAGGACAGGATTCATGCTGACCCACATCAAGGGCGTACTCGATAACCGGCAACTGCAGGCTGCCGCAACGCTGATTGCCAGCGGGCGGTTTGCCAATGGACGCGACTCGGCCGGCAAGGCGGCGTCGCGTGTCAAGCTTAACGAGGAGCTGGCGCTTGACCCCGCGCGCCTGGGTGAACTAAATAACCTCGTTATGGGCAATCTGGTCAGGCACCCGGTCTTCCGCAGCGCGGCCATGCCGCTGAAGACGGCCGCGCCCTACTACGCCCGCTATACACCCGGCATGTCCTATGGCAATCACGTCGATGACCCGATCATGGGCCAGGGGGAATTGTACCGTTCCGACCTGTCGGTCACGATCTTCCTGAACGACCCGCAAGGCTATGACGGCGGCGAGCTCTGCGTGCAGACCGCATTCGGCGAACAGCAGGTCAAGCTGCCGGCCGGCGACGCGGTCGTGTATCCCTCTTCCAGTATCCACCGCGTCGCCGAGGTCACCCGCGGCGAACGCCTCGTTGCCGTGAGCTGGATTCAGAGCCTGGTGCGCGAACCCGAGCAGCGTGCCCTGCTGCACGAACTCAACCAGGCACGCGAGGTGCTGTTGCAGGACAGACCGGACGCGGTGGAAACCGCGCAGGTCAACCAGTCCTACATCAACCTGGTGCGCATGTGGTCGGATGTCTGAAAAACCTTTGTCTCGCGCGTAGACGCCTAGGCGCAAAGAAATAACAATCGCCACAGAGGGCACAGAAAACACAGAGAAATAAAATTCTGTTATTCCCGCGAAAGCGAGAATCCAGGAGACGTCGCTTGTGTTAAGGGGGACGGGTCACTGCTGTCCCACATACTCCCTCTCCCTCCGGGAGTACCCGCAGGGCATAAAAGGGTTGGGGAGAGGGGGTCAAATCAAGCCAACTACCTGATTTTCTATCCCCTCATCCTGGTCGCTCCCGGCTTCCTGCCTCCCGGCGACGATGGACAGGAAAGTCCGAGTGCCGCGAAGCACAGGGATGTGCGAGAGCGGCCACTTGTACCTGGCCCAGGCCTGCCTCTCGACCGGTTCCCGGTCTCACCTTCTCCTTGTACATCGTCCTTCTCCCGAAGCACCCGAACAGCGGGCATAAAGGAGAAGGGACGCAATGTTCATGCGGTGATGTATAGCTTTCATGTCCTATCGCTATCCACCACTCTGTGTAATGCGTTCTTTCATGGACTTACTGTACTTTCAGTAAATGTAAATGGGACAGCAGTGGGGACGGGTACATTTCTCAAAATGCGTTCTTGTTGGATTCAATATATTTTTATCTGTGATCTCTGTGCCCTCTGTGGCAAGAAGTTTTTCTCTGCGTGAGGCTGGTTTCTTTGCGCCTAGGCGTCTACGCGCGAGATATCTAATGCCAAAAAAAGGCCGCACCCTTGCGGTATGCGGCCTCTTTGCAGTCCTGATACAGTGCTAGCGATGCGAACCCTTTTCGGCATGCGCCATGTCGACCAGCTGGTTGGCCAGTGCCTGGTATTCCTGGCGGAACCCGTGCAGCGGATGGCCGTCTTCCGGAACGAAATAATCCTGCATCTCGACGCCATTCGCGTGCTCGTAATCGATGAATTTCTTCTGCAATTCCAGCAGTTTTGCGATCAGTTCCTGTTTGTCACTCATGGCTGTGTCTCCGGGATACGGGTAAAATCGTTATAAATTCGTGGATTAAGCAACTATAGCCACTTGCCCGGGGCGCGAAAATATCCCATATGGGCAGTCACGCACGCACCTGGTCAGTAGCCGCCCTTGCGCATGCTCTCCGGCAAGCCGCCGATCTTGCCGGCCTGCTTGCTCGGATTGCCCGGGAACAGGTCGAACAGATCCTTGTTGGCAATCTTGCGGCCCCATTTGGCACCCATTTCCTTGAGCATGACCCGGTTGTTTGGCTGATTGCCGCTGTTATTGATGTACTCGTCACGCAGATAGTTGATGACGTCCCAATGCGGCTCGGTCAGCGTTATCCCCTCGTTTTCGGCTATTGCACCGGCTACGTGCTCGTTCCAGTCATCCATATTCACCAGGAAACCGGTTTCTGTGGTTTCGATAGTTTTACCCTCGACCTCATATGCCATGATGCTCTCCTGAATAGCTTGCAGTTGCGTAAAAAGTGCGTGAATTCTGCCGCGCGCGCGCAAAAAGGCAACCCCCCGACCGGGATAATAGTCATCAATACAAGCTTATTCCTTGGCCTCGTTGACCGGTTTGATGCCCTTGTGCGGCAGGAACAGGCCGCAGCCGAAGCTGCGCCCTGCGCCCAGTCCCGTCTGCTGCAGGCGCACCGACTGTTCCGGCTCCAGCTCGGCCACCATCAGGCTGCGGGTATGGACCGGCCCGTGCGGAAAGCCCAGGGTATGACTGATGCCGCCCATCATCTTGCGGCACTCGATGCCGAGTTCCTGCAGTCCGCGCGATGCGCTCTCGAGAAAGGCCTCCTCGTCACTGTCCGGATCGCTGATGACATGGCGTGAAAACAGCGTGGAAAGACTGCTCAGCAGCACGACGTCCGACTCACCTACCTCAAGCGCATGACCGTCGATGTCGAGCCGGCGACCGGTCAGTTTCCGGGCATCCTCGAGACGCTGCCTGGGAACACGCAGGCGCATGCGGGTGCGTTTGGGCAGGTGCAGCACTTCATTGGCGGCGTCCTCGGGCCGGTACCAGCCGTTACCGGAGGCGGCGCCGTGAATCAGGTGCACGCCGGCGTGTGCCTCGTCCTCGAGCCAGGGCAGGATATCCAGCAGGGCGGAGGACAATGCATGCGCATGATCCAGCGGCAGGGTCGGACAGGTGATTCTGAAGGCCAGGTCGACCACATCATCCGGGATCACGAATGCCGGTTTCCTCTCTTTTTCATCGTTCCAGTACATGCTTGTCTCGCTTGACGGGTTACCTGTTTGCCGCATAAAAGGCGGCTTCCAGCCGGTCTTCCCAGTCTTCCGGGGTGTCACTGAACGGCGGACGGACATCCATGCGGAAATGGATCTCGCCGGCGCGCGCGCGCGCGCTGATGGCCTGCTTCAGAGCCTCGAACGAATCGATGTTGTGCTGCTGAATCAGCAATTCACTCAACCACAGCATTGCCTGTCTCCATAACAGCGGTTGTCAGCCACGGTGTCCTGTATCCGGTCGTAATAGCGCGCCCGGTACAACAACCGGGTCTGACCGGCAGCGATGTCATCATCAAAGGACTCGCGCTTGTGTAATACATTATTGCAGATAATGCCCTGCCCGGCCTGCAACTGATGCCGGAAGATCCAGGGTACATCGCTGTCGAGCAATTCACGCAGAAATGCGATGGCATTACGCACGGCGGGATCGTCCTTCCACTCGATGCTGCGGGTACGCGCCGTATAACGCATATGGAGGGCATTACCGGCTTTTTCAACCGTAAAGACCGGACCGGATTGCACAGGGCGCAGTTCCCGGCCGTCCTCGATATTGGCCGGAATGGTCATGGCATCCGGCTGCATGAGCGCGTGGACATAGTCCGGGTTCTCGTCGCGCATCAGTATGTAGACGATCTCCGGATCGAGCAGCAGGTTGTCTCCCCCGCTGGCGGCGGTTGACACGCAATACATCACGATCGCCCGCACCTGCTGGTCGAGTGCGTTGTAATAGCCGTCGGTGTGCCAGTTCAGCGGCCGGTTGGTGTAGGGGATGTAGTGAGTCGCCGCCGATTCCGGCATCACCCGCAGCGAGGTGATACTGTCCTCGTCGGCCCGCAGGTTCATGTCCAGCCGTTCCAGGCCGAACTGCCTGCCCAGCGCACGGACCGCCTCCTTGTCTGCCGTACCACCGTCCCGGATGGCGTAGATCGCCATGTTGGTCTTGCGACACGCCGAGAGAATCGCTGCATGCTCGGCGGGCAACAGCCGCGCCGGATCGGCAATTGACACAAGCAGCGCGTCTGCGGCCGCGGGGTAACCATCCAGCTTCCACTCGCGCCAGGCGCGGTAATCCGCATCGCTGGAAAGATCGAAGGGGTGAAAGGCGTCTGCGGCGGGTATCATGGTACGGGTGACGGCGGCGTGTGTATCCTGCGGGACGGGCGTACTGTATCACCGGAGCGGCAATCATGCGGGTGCCGGCGTCCAGTTGCTAATGAGAGTGATTCTCACCTGGTTGACTGAAATCGCACCTGCCCTGCCCGTCCGGGACGTCGATTGATTAATTAAGTACGCGTTAATATAAGAGAAAATTTTGCGCGTATCAAAAATCACGGACTCGCTCAGTAACTAACGGAAATTAAATCATTATTATGCCAATATCCCGTTCGGGATACAGGCCAATATGCGCGCCACCCCAAGGGTAGGATATGTTCATCTTGACAGCCTTCCTACAATGCCATCAACCGAGGGTTACGCTTTTGTAATTCCGTACAACTCACTGATTTACTGGTTGCCCGAAGAGCAACAGCGCGCGATGTCATCAGTAGCAAACCAATTGGTGTAGAAAACAATCCAGGAGATTATTGCCATGGCCAAGAACACCTATCCGACACCCATGCTGGACGAACTCGAGCACGGCCCCTGGCCGAGCTTCATCACCGGCATCAAGCGGCTCCGCGATCAGCACCCGGACGAGCGCATCAACGCCATCAGCAACGGGCTGCTGGGTCAGCTGGAGCACTCGTACGAAACCCGCAAGGGCTACTGGAAAGGCGGAACCGTGAGTGTCTACGGGTACGGCGGCGGCATCATTCCGCGTTTCTCCGAAGTCGGCAAGGCATTCCCTGAGTCCAAGGAATTCCATACCCTGCGCGTGCAGCCGCCGGCAGGCAACTTCTACACCACCGACATGCTGCGCCAGCTCGGTGACAGCTGGGAAAAATGGGGTTCCGGCCTGGTGACCTTCCACGGCCAGACCGGCAACATCATGTTCATCGGTGCAACCACCGAAAATACCCAGCACTTCTTTGACGAGATCAACGAATACGGCTGGGACCTCGGCGGCGCCGGTCCCTGCGTGCGCACCGCCATGTCCTGCGTCGGCGGCGCCCGCTGCGAAATGTCCAACTGCCACGAGCACGGCATTCACCGCTGGATGGTCAACAACTTCACCGACGACGTGCATCGCCCGGCCCTGCCCTACAAGTTCAAGTTCAAGGTCTCCGGATGCCCGAATGACTGCCAGAACGCCATCGAGCGTTCCGACTTCGCAATCATCGGCACCTGGCGTGACGACATGAAGGTCGACCAGGAAGGCGTCAAGTACTACCTCGGCAAGAAGGGCCGCCAGTACCTCATCGACAACGTGATCACACGCTGCCCGACCAACGCCATCGCGCTGAACGACGACGACACCATCACCGTCGACAACCACAACTGCGTGCGCTGCATGCACTGCCTGAACGTGATGCCGAAGGCACTGCACCCGGGCGACGACAAGGGTGTCACCATCCTGATCGGCGGCAAGCGGACACTGAAGATCGGCGACCTGATGGGCACCGTCGTCGTGCCGTTCAAGAAGCTGGAGACCGAGGAAGACTACGAGAGCCTGCAGGAAATGGCCGAGGAGATCATCGACTTCTGGGCAGAAAACGGCCTGGAACACGAGCGCTGCGGCGAGATGATCGAGCGTATCGGCCTGGTGAACTTCCTCGAGGGCATCGGCGTCGAGGTTGATCCGCACATGGTCAACAATCCGCGCCAGAGCTCCTACATCCGCATGGACGGCTGGGACGAAGAAGCCGAGAAGTGGTTCGCACGCAAGGCCGAAGAGCAGGCAGCTTCCGCCTGAGCCGGACATTCTTTGTACATACATAACAATCCCGGCGTCCACGCGCCGGGATTTGTTCGATAACTTGAAGATTCCAGGAGAGTCACATGGCACAAGACATGCGTACGCCGATTGAATCCGGATGTCCTGACGGATTCCAGTACATGCACCCGGTAATGCGGAAGAACTACGGACAGTGGGCCTATCACGAAGACCCGCAGCCGGGCGTTCTGCTGCACGTTTCCCACAACGGTGACAAGATCTGGACCGTGCGCGCCGGTACCCAGCGCATCCTCGACCTGTTCACCCTGCGCAAGCTGTGCGATATCGGTGACCAGTATGGCGAGGGCTATGTCCACTTCACCATCCGCAGCAACATCGAGTACCAGGTCGCCGACGAGGCCAAGGTCGAGCCGCTGATCAAGGCGCTGACCGATGCCGGCTTCATCGTTGGCGGCACCCGCAACTCCGTTGCCATGCTGTCCCACACCCAGGGCTGGCTGCACTGCGACATCCCGGGCACCGACGCTTCCGGCGTGGTGAAATCCATGATGGACGAGCTGATCGACGAGTTCAAAGGCTGGAACATGCCGAACCGCGTGCACATGACCACATCCTGCTGCCAGATCAACTGCGGCGGCCAGGGCGACATCGCCATCAACGTGCAGCACACCAAGCCGCCGAAGATCAACCATGACCTGGTTTCCAACGTCTGCGAACGCCCGTCGGTCGTGGCGCGTTGCCCGGTCGCGGCCATTCGCCCGGCCCTGGTGAACGGCAAGCCCTCGCTCGAGGTCGACGAGAAGAAGTGCATCTGCTGCGGCGCCTGTTACCCGCCCTGCCCGCCGATGCAGATCAACGACGCCGAACATTCCAAGCTGTCCATCTGGGTCGGCGGCAACCATTCCAACGCCCGCGGCAAGCCAACCTTCCAGAAGCTGGTTGCCTCCGGCATCCCGAACAATCCGCCGCGCTGGCCGGAAGCCACCGCCGTGGTCAAGAAGATCCTCAAGACCTATAAGGAAGATGCCAAGGACTGGGAACGCATCAATGACTGGATCGAGCGTATCGGCTGGCCGCGTTTCTTCGAGAAGACCGGGTTGCCGTTCACCAAGTACCACATCGACAACTGGCGTGGCGCGCGTGCCAGCCTGAACGCTTCAACCCATATCCGTTTCTGATCATCGAGGGGATATGCATGAAGCTTACAATCCAGGTCAACGAAGGCCCCTACCAGCATCAGTCTGCCGATAGTGCCTACTTCTTCACCAAGGCAGCCATTGAAAAGGGTCACGAGATCTTTCGTATCTTTTTCTATCACGACGGCGTCAATAACGGCACGCGCCTGACCACCCCGCCGCAGGACGATCGCAACATCGTCAAGCGCTGGACCGAACTGGCAGAGGCGCACAACATCGATATGGTGGTGTGTGTGGCGGCCGCCCAGCGGCGCGGCATCGTCGATGAAGGCGAGGCGCAGCGTAACGGGAAGGATGCCACCAATATCGCGCCCGGTTTCCGCATCTCGGGCCTGGGCCAGCTGGTCGAAGGCGGCATTGAGAGCGATCGGCTGATCGTGTTTGGCGACTGAGCGGGAGAACGAAGATGTCTGACGTAAAGAAATTCATGTATATCAACCGCAGGGCACCCTACGGGACGATCTACGCCTGGGAATCGCTGGAGGTTGTGCTGATCGGTGCCGCCTTCGAGCAGGACGTCAGCATGGCCTTCATGGACGACGGCGTGTACCAGCTCGTCAAGGGTCAGGACACCACCGGCATCGGCATGAAGAACTTCTCGCCCACCTACGCGGCGCTGGGCGACTACGAGGTCAACAAGATCTATGTCGAAAAGGAATCCCTCGAGGAACGGGGGCTGACACTGGATGACCTGCAGCACCTGGTCTGGGAAGACGAGGACGAGGACTATGCCGAAAAGGATTCCATTCGCCTGGTCAGCCGCGCCGAGATGGCAGATGTGCTTGCCGGACAAGACGTGCTGTTTAACTTCTAGAACAGGGAGCCCGGAACAATGGCAATGCTACACCTGGTAAACAAGTCACCCTACGATGCCTGCAGCCTGAACACGGCATCGACCATCATGAAGGACGGCGACCAGCTGCTGCTCATCGAGGATGGTGTTTACGGTGCAATGAAAAATGGCAAAGCGGCAAGCCTGCTGAAAGGCCTCAAGGTTGCCGTGCTGGGACCCGACCTGGCCGCACGCGGAATCAAGGAAGACAAGCTGCTTGATGGCATCGATGTCATCGACTACAGCGGGTTTGTCGACCTGGTTACAGCCAACGACAAGGTACAGTCCTGGCTCTGATTTTTTTTGATATTTTTTTGATTAGCGTCATCCAACGAGGAGACCACACATGGGTACTATTGAAGCGAATGGCAAGACTTACGAAACCGACGAAGAGGGTTACCTGGCTGACCTGAATTCATGGGACAAGGACGTGGCGGTTGTCATGGCCAAGCTGGACGACTGCGATCTGACCGAGAACCACTGGGAAGTGATCAACTTCCTGCGTGAGTATTACGAGGAATACCAGATTGCCCCGGCCGTCCGCGTGCTGACCAAGGCCATCGGCAAGAAGCTGGGCAAAGACAAGGGCAACAGCAAGTACCTGTACGAGCTGTTCCCGTACGGTCCTGCAAAGCAGGCCTGCAAGTACGCCGGTCTGCCGAAGCCGACCGGTTGCGTCTGAGGCACAACTGAAGACTGCAGGGGGCTGTCCCCTGCAGCGCTTCAGATTCGTATCAACCTGACAGGAGCCCGGAAAGCATGCCGTTCTGGACTATTGTGTATGCACTACTGTTCTATCTGGCCACCGCCCTGCTGATTGGCGGTCTGGCCTACAAGATCAGGCAGTATGCAAAAACACCGGCACCATTGAAGATTCCGACCACCCCGGCACCGGTTACGCGCCAGGGTGTGGTGCTGCGCATGTTTCGGGAAGTGGCGTTCTTCGAGAGCCTGTTCCGCTCCAACAAGTGGATCTGGATTTTCGGTTACCTGTTCCATTTCGGCATGTTCCTGGTGCTGGCACGCCACCTGCGCTATTTCACCAATCCGGTATGGACCTGGGTCGACCTGATCCAGCCATTCGGGCTGTATGCCGCATTCGCGATGGTTGCGGGCCTGGCCGGCCTGTGGGCACGCCGCGTCCTGGTCGACCGGGTGCGCTATATCACCGCCCTGTCCGACCACCTGATGCTCGCCTTGCTGATGGCCATCGCACTGACCGGTTTGAGCATGGACTACATCTCGCACACCGATATCGTGTCGCTCAAGGCCTTCTTCCTGGGCCTGATGTATTTCAACTGGCAGCCCATCCCGGAAGATCCACTGTTGCTTACCCATCTCGGGCTGGTCGCCTCCCTGATGATCATTTTCCCGATCAGCAAGCTGCTGCATGCCCCGGGTGTGTTCTTCAGCCCCACGCGCAACCAGGTGGACAATCCGCGCGAACAGCGCCACCTGGCCCCGTGGGCAGCGGAACTCGAGAAATAACCGGCATAACGAACATATCAGGAGCAGAGCGTGGCTGATTTCGAAATTCCGGAGCTGAAAGAATATCCCGTCATCCCGACCATCCATGAAGGGGTGATGGCGCACAGCAAGCCGTTTGTCGCGAAGGCGGAATTCCAGGAGCAGCTGGGGTTTCCGGGCGAACTGGTCGACAACTGGCAGCAGGTTGCCTACGACAAGATGGAAGAGCTGCAGGGGAAATACCGGTCGCTGCAGGTGTTCCTGGATGCCTGCGTGAAGTGCGGCGCCTGCACCGACAAGTGCCACTACTACCTCGGTACCACCGATCCGAAAAACATGCCGGTGGCGCGCCAGGACCTGTACCGCAAGGTCTACCGCCGCAAGTTCACCTTCGCGGGCAAGTATTTCCCGAAGCTGGTCGGCGCGGTGGATCTCACAAAGGACGTGCTGGACGACTGGTACAGCTATTTTCACCAGTGCTCGCAGTGCCGGCGCTGTTCCGTATTTTGTCCGTATGGTATCGATACGGCGGAGATCTCCATGGCGGCACGCGAGGTGATGGATTGCATCGGCGTGGGGCAGAAGTACTGCAACGAGATCATCGGAAAGGTTTACAAGATCGGCAACAACCTCGGCCTGCCGGAGCCGGCCCTGGCTGACACCCTGGAAGGCCTGGAAGAGGACATCGAGGACGATACCGGCGTCAAGGTGCGCCTGCCGCTGGATGAAAAAGGCGCCGAGGTGCTGGTGGTAACGCCGTCGGCCGACTTCTTTGCCGAGCCGCATGTCGATGGCCTGATGGGCTACGCGAAGGTCTTCCACGAGGCCGGTATCAGCTGGACACTGAGTTCACACGCCAGCGAGGCCGCCAATTTCGGCATGTTCATCGGCAGCTACGAGAACATGCGCAAGGTATCGCTGCGTATCCGCGAGGCCGCGCTCGACCTCGGCGTGAAGCGCATCATCTTCGGCGAATGCGGTCATGCCTGGCGCGTTGCCTACAGCTTCCTGAATACGCTGGCCGGACCGTTCGACTTCCTCGACCCGAAATACCCGGTGCCGCAGCACATCATGGAATTCACCTACGACCTGATCCAGCGCAAGGCCATCACGCTGGACAAGTCCGCCAATGACGACATGGTGCTCACCTTTCATGATTCCTGTAACGTCGCACGCGCCTCGCGCATGGGACCGATGCCGGGCGGACAATTCATCCTGCCGCGCGAAGTGATCAAGGCCAGCTGCAACCATTTCTACGACATGCCGCAGGATACCATCCATGATGCCACCTACTGCTGTGGCGGCGGCGGCGGCCTGCTGACCGACGACCTGATGGAGTTGCGCGTCAAGGGTGCCATGCCGCGCATGGAGGCACTGAAACACGTAGTCGAGAATCATGGCGTGACCCACATGGCCGCGATCTGCGCCATCTGCAAGAGCCAGTTTGCCAAGGTGCTGCCCTATTACGGCTTTCAAATGGACAGCATCGTCAGTGTGCACCAGCTGGTCAGCAACGCGATCGTACTCGGGAACAAACAGTGATTTTCAAGTTTTGCTCAGGTAACACCTGACCGGATAACAGGAGAACAGGCATGGCAACTTCAAAAGAAGATATGGAAAAACAGAAACTGTCTTTCCGTCGATTCAAAGATGGCGACTACACCTACAAGCGCATAGGTGACGACATCTTCAATGAAGACAAGTCCTACAAGTGCCCGACCTACGTGCACCGCACGCCGCCCTGCCAGGGCAGCTGCCCGTCCGGCGAGGATATCCGTGGCTGGCTGCAGATCGTGCGCGGCATCGAGAAGCCGACCGGCGATATGAGCATGCAGGAATACGCCTTCCGCCGTTCCACCGACGCCAACCCGTTCCCCTCCATGATGGGGCGCGTATGCCCGGCGCCGTGCGAGGACGGTTGCAACCGCAACAATGTCGAGGATTTCGTCGGCATCAACGCGGTCGAGCAGTTCATCGGCGACTCCGCCTACGAGCAGAAATTCACCTTCGAGGCCCCGCAACAGCTCAGCGGCAAGAAGGTCGCCATCATCGGCGGCGGACCGGCCGGCATGGCAGCCGCCTACCAGCTGCGCCGCAAGGGTCATGCCAGCACGATTTTCGATGATCACGAGGAACTCGGCGGCATGATGCGCTACGGCATCCCGGGATACCGTACCCCGCGCGATGTGCTCAACCACGAATGCCAGCGTATCGTGGAGATGGGCGGCATAGACCTGCGCATGAACACCCGCGTCGGCCGTGACGTCAGCATCGAGGAACTCGAGAAGGAATACGATGCCATCCTCTGGGCGATGGGCTGCAAGTCGGGCCGCAAACTCCCGGTACCCAACAGCGATGCACCCAATTGCGTATCCGGCGTTGCCTTCCTCGAGGCCTTCAACAAGGGCACCCTGAAGGTGACGACAGACAAGGTGGTCTGTGTCGGTGGTGGTGATACGTCCATCGACGTGGTATCCGTTGCACGCCGCCTCGGCAAGATCAGCAAGATCAACAAGGACGAACGTCCGGAGCAGGTCATCGGCGGTTATGTCGCTCATGACTCCGCCTTTGCGGCAGCACGCGAGGGTGCCGAGGTGACACTGACCTCGCTGTTCGCACGCGAGGAAATGACCGCCACGGAACATGAAGTCGAGGACGCGCTGCGCGAAGGCGTCACGATCCTGAATGGCGTCATGCCGATCGAGGTCGTCCTCAACGACGAAGGCCGTGCCTGCGCCCTGAAGATGGCCAAGTGTGAAATGAAAGACGGCCGCCCGAACCCGGTCGAAGGCACTGAATTCGAGGTCGAATGCGACCTGGTCGTCTCTGCCATCGGTCAGGGCGGCGACCTGTCCGCAGGACTCGAATCGCTGGACAACGGCCGCGGCCTGATCAACGCCGACGCGTTCTACCAGGTCCCGGACCACAAGGGTCATTTCGTCGCCGGCGACATCATCCGTCCGCACCTGCTGACCACCGCGATCGGCCAGGCCTCCATTGCCGCCGACAGTATCGATCACTACCTGAAACAGGAAGCGCAGCGGAAACGCCCGAAGGTCGACGTGCACCACTTCGAACTGCTCAAGAAGCTGCAGGAGACCAACCACGCACCGGTTCCCTTCAGGGCCGATGAGAAGAGCGACCTGCGTGGCACCGATCACGCGAGCTTCGCGGTCCACAATTACGAAGACCGGTCCAGTTCGGAGATTATTTCCTCCGAGCGCCTGTACCTGGGTCACTTCCCGTTCACGCCGCGCAACAAGCGCTCGGCCAAGGGCCCGTCTGCCGAGGAGGTACTCGGACATTTCGAGGAACGCGGCATCGGCCTGACCAACGAGCAGGCCGTGAACGAGGCCGAGCGCTGCATGAGTTGCGGCATGTGCTTCGAATGCGACAACTGCGTGATCTACTGTCCGCAGGATGCCATTTTCCGCGTCAAGAAGGATCAGGCAACCATGGGCCGTTATGTGGATACCGACTACGACAAGTGCATCGGCTGCCACATCTGCTCGGACGTCTGTCCCACCGGCTATATCGACATGGCCATGGGTGATCACTAATCCGGACACGTCACTGGCCATGCTAAAAAACAGTCACATCATCCTGCTACTGGCATTCACCGCCGGCTTTGCCCTGCAAAGCCGCGCGGGCGATGCCCTGCTCCCGGAAATCCCCGCGGCACAAAAGCGCTTCAGCGAGGCCCAGGGCTGCGTGGAACCGACCGAGGACATGCGCAAAAACCACATGGAGTACATCCTGCACAAGCGCGACGAGACCATGCACCAGGGCATTCGCACCAGCCGGCACAGCCTGGTCGAATGCATCAACTGCCACGTCAGCGACGCACCCGATGCACCGCGTGTCAGCAGCGAGAAGCACTTCTGCAACAGCTGCCACAGCTACGCCGCGGTGCATATCGACTGCTTCCAGTGCCATGCCGATCGTCCGGTGAAGACCGGCCAGCGACGTACCGTGTCAGTGGAAAGCACCAGCCATCACGTCCTGACAGGCGGCACGTCGAGACAGTCAGGCACAGACAAGCCGCGGTTCCTGGCAAGCGAGGGCATCGCTCATGAGTGAAGAATCAGGCATCGATCTCTATCGTCGCCGCTTCCTCGGCGGTACTGCCGCGGCGGCGGCCGGCATGGCCGTGGTGCCCGGGGTATTCCTGCACGAAATCGGCCACGCAAAGCCGGCGGATGAGGGCGTCACCGATACCGTGCGCTGGGGCATGCTGATCGACTCGAACATGTGCGCCGAGGGCTGCAACGACTGCGTCCAGGCCTGTAATGAGGAACACGGCCTGTACGGACACGACCGCCCTGAAACCGATGCACAGTGGATCCGCAAGGTCACACTCAGGGACAAGCAGACCGGCCATACCCAGACGCTGCCCCTGCTGTGCCAGCACTGCGAACACCCGCCCTGCGTGGACGTCTGCCCGACCGGCGCCTCGTTCAAGCGTGCCGATGGTATCGTGCTGGTCGACAAGCACATCTGCATCGGCTGCCGTTACTGCATGATGGCCTGCCCGTACAAGGCGCGTTCTTTCATCCACGAGACCCTGCAGGACCAGTTGCCCTACACACCGCGCGGCAAGGGTACCGTCGAGTCGTGCACCTTCTGCGTTCACCGCGTCGACAGCGACCGCATCCCGGCCTGCGTCGAGGCCTGCACCAAGGAAAATCACAATGCCATGGTGTTCGGCGATCTGAACGATCCTGACAGTGACATCTCCAGAGAACTCAAGCAGCAGAGTTCGCGCCAGATTCGTGCCGACCTGCAGCTCAACACCGGCGTCCGTTACCGGGGGATCTGATGAAACAACCGGACTACAGGGAAATCGAGGGCGGCCTGCCATTCTATGCACTGGTCGGATTCATAGGCATATTCGTGCTTGCCGCGCTGGGTGCCGCCTTTTACATGGAGCATAACGGCCACTGGGTGACCGGCATGAGCAACCAGATCGTGTGGGGCACACCGCACGTATTTGCCGTGTTCCTGATCGTCGCGGCCTCCGGTGCGCTCAACGTGGCGTCCATCAGCTCGGTCTTCGGCAAGACGCCCTACAAGCCGCTCGCGCGCCTGTCCGGCCTGCTGGCGATTACCCTGCTGGTCGGCGGTCTGGCCGTGCTGGTGCTCGATCTGGGTCGCCCTGACCGCCTGATCGTGGCGATGACCTACTACAACTTCAAGTCCATCTTCGCCTGGAACATCATGCTGTACACCGGTTTCATGGCGATCGTCGGTGTGTACCTGTGGATGATGATGGAACGCAAGATGAACGACTACACCAGGGCCGCCGGCATGGCCGCCTTTATCTGGCGCCTGACCCTGACCACCGGTACCGGCTCCATCTTCGGCTTCCTGGTCGCACGCGAGGCCTACAATGCGGCCATCATGGCGCCGATGTTTATCATCATGTCGTTCTCGTTCGGGCTGGCAATCTTCATCCTCGTGCTGATGGGCCTGTACCACTGGTCGAAGCGCCCGCTTGGGGACGCCATCCTGTATCGACTGAAAAACCTGCTCGGCGTGTTCATCGCCGCCGTGCTGTATTTCGTGCTGGTCTACCACCTGACCAACCTCTACATCACCGAGAACCACGGCGTTGAACGTTTCATTCTGCTGGATGGCGGCGTTTACACCAGCCTGTTCTGGTTCGTGCAGATCGGACTCGGCAGCCTCTTGCCGCTGGTCCTGCTCTACGGTCCGGCCGGCAGGTCACGCCTGTGGGTCGGCATCGCCTGCCTGCTGGTCATCATCGGCGGACTGGCGCAGATGTACGTCATCATCATCGGCGGCCAGGCCTACCCGATGGAAATGTTCCCCGGCAAGGAGGTGAGCAGTTCGTTCTTTGATGGCGTCGTTGCGAGCTACACGCCCAGCCTGCCCGAGGTCGTCCTGGGCATCGGCGGCGTCGCGCTGGCACTCGCCGCCACGGTGGTGGGCGCCCGCGTACTGCGTTTCCTGCCGGTCAGTCTTGCCGACGACCAGGTGGATCCCCATCACTCCGCTGCGGATGCTGCCTGAGCCGTCACACCGACCGGCATCGCGGAGCTCACCCGGCGACTGCTGATATGTCCCGCCTGCTGATCTCGGCAGCCCATAAATCCTCCGGCAAGACCACCGTGACCATCGGCCTGTGCGCGGCCCTCGACGCGCGTGGTTTGGTCGTGCAGCCTTTCAAGAAGGGGCCGGACTATATCGACCCGATGTGGCTGGGCCAGGCGGCGCGACGTCCCTGCCACAACCTGGATTTCCACTGCATGACACACGCGGAAATCCTTACTACCGTCGGCCACTACTCGGCCGATGCCGACATCGCGCTGATCGAGGGCAACAAGGGGCTCTACGACGGCCTGGACCTCGACGGCAGCAACAGCAATGCGGCGCTGGCCACGCTGACGCAGACCCCGGTCGTGCTGGTGCTCGATGCCCGCGGCATGACCCGTGGCATCGCCCCCCTGATCCTGGGCTACCAGGCGTTCGACCCGAAGGTCAATATCGCCGGCGTCATCCTCAACCAGCTCGGTGGCAACCGTCATGAGGCCAAGCTGCGTGCGGTCATCGAACACTACACCGCCCTGCCGGTCATCGGTGGTGTGCATCGCGACCCCGAGCTGGAAATCATCGAGCGCCACCTCGGCCTGATGCCGAGCAACGAGGATGCCTCGGCACGCCGCAGGATCGACCGGATCAGCCAGCGTATCGCCGCGCAGGTGGACCTGGACAGCCTGCTCGCCGTGGCCGGCGCCGCACCGCTCGCCTTTGAGCCGGTCCTCCCGGCAGTCCCCGGCAGCGGCAGCCCGGTCCGCATCGGCATTGCCCGCGATACCGCCTTCGGTTTCTACTACCCGGACGACCTGGACGCACTGGCACGGGCCGGCGCGGAACTGGTCCCGATAGACACGCTGCACGACCAGCAACTGCCGGACATCGACGGCCTGTTTATCGGTGGCGGCTTTCCCGAGAGTCGCATGCAGGAACTGCAGGCAAACACCGCCCTCCGGATGCAAATCAGGAACGCCATCGTCCAGGGCCTGCCCGCCTATGCCGAGTGCGGTGGCCTGATGTATCTCGCACGCAGCCTGAGCTGGCAAGGCACGCAATGCGATATGGTCGGCGTCATTCCGGGTGACGTCGTCATGCACGACCGCCCGCAGGGACGCGGTTACGTGCGGCTGCGCGAGACCGGCCTTGCACCCTGGCCCGGACCGCACCCGGACGGTATACTGGCCGCGCACGAATTCCATTATTCCAGCCTGGAAAATGTCCCGCCCGGCCTCGATTATGCCTACGAGGTGGAGCGCGGCACCGGCATCGACGGCAGGCATGACGGGCTGATCATCAACAATCTGCTCGCCTGTTACAGCCATATGCGCGACACCGGACAACACCACTGGGCAGAACGCTTCATCGCCTTTGTCCGCGCCGTCCGGCAGCGCACCGAAACCATTCCACGCACACATTGATATACGCTATACTTCAAGGAGTTATCATGGTTACCATTACCCCCGCCGCTGCCACGCAGATACGTGAATCCGCCAAAGCGGGCAATATGGAAGGCCTTGCCATGCGCATTGCCGCGCGCCGCGAACCGGACGGCAGCATTCACTATGGCATGGGTTTTGATGACAATCACCAGGACGGCGATCTCAAGCTAAGTTCCGAAGGCATTGACATCGTTATCGGGGAAACCAGCCAGATCCTGGTGGACGGAATGACGGTGGATTACGTGGAGATCGAACCGGGTTCCTGGCAATTCATCTTCCTGAACCCGAATGATGCCCATTACGTTCCGCCCAAATAGACACCGGTACCCGCCTGCCGCATGCCATGCAGGCAGTGCAGGATGACCAGGCAGGCCAACCATGCGAATGGCACGCACATGACGCTGCGCAGCCGACTGCTGATTCGTCTGGCCGCGTTGCTGCTGTTGGTCGCCGCCGCGACAGGCCTTTTCAGCGGCGAGTGGGGGCTGCTCGAAAACAGTCAGAACAGGACACTGCTGGCGGCGCTGCTGATAGCGTCCGGCTTCCTGCTGACCCTGTCCATTGCCGCGCTGGTGCAGAGCGACCTGCTCAACCCGCTCGCTGAAATCAGGCTCTGGGCCGCAAGACTGCGTGACGGCCGCCATACCGACCCGATTGCCGCGCCGCCTGATCAGGCCTTTACGGAGCTGGCGGAAGACCTGAATATCATCGGCAAACGCATGACTGCGTCAGACAGCGGGAGATCGCTTGCCGCCTTCAGCGAAGCAGACCTCGAGGAAGATGCACTCAAGATTCTCTATGATGTCGTCTCCAACATCAACTCCGCGCACAGTCTTGACGACCTGCTTACGCGCTTCATGTACACCGTCAAGCGCATCACGCGGGCGCACGGCGCGGCTATCTGGGTAGAACATAATCCGAATCAAACCGAACTCGGCGCAAGCAGCGGCATCGACGACGACCTGCTGCTGCCAGACCGTCACGAATTCAGACGCTGCCTCTACGAGCGCGCCGCGACCGAGGGCAAGATCTGGATTGAACAGGACCTCGTCAAGTGCGAGAAGATTGCCGGCCGGCGCCTGTTCGAGCAGGAGGGCATCGGGCTGGTCTCGGTGCCCATGCGTTATCGCGGCAGGATAACCGGCGTGATCAACCTGTTCCTCGATGCAGATCTGCTCGGCAGGATCGGAAATATAAAAGCCCTGCTGTCCAGTGTGGCCCATCATCTCAGTATCGCCATCGAACGCTATTACAATGACGAGGAAAACCGCGCGCACCTTATCAGGGAAGAACGCATACGCATCGCCCACGAGCTGCATGATTCACTGGCACAGACTCTCGCCAGCCTGCGTTTCCAGGTGCGGGTACTGGATGAAACCCTGCATCAGGGCGATGAATCGACCACCTGGCAACAGCTGGAACGTATCGAAAACAGTCTCGACGAGGCCAATACCGAGTTGCGCGGCCTGATAGCCAATTTCCGCGCACCGGCCTACCAGCGCGGCCTGGTGGAGGCCATTGAGCAGATGGTCAGCCAGTTTCGCAACGAAACCCGCATCCGTACCTATATCCAGAAAGACTGTTCGGCAAGCGCTTTTCCCAGGGACACCGAGACACAAATCCTGCGTATAATACAGGAAGCCTTGTGGAATATTCGCAAGCACAGCCAGGCCAAGACGGTACGCATCCTGCTCAGGGGTGCCAACAGCGACTTTTGCAGTATCCTGATAGAGGACGACGGAATCGGGATCAACAAACAGGTATACGGATCACCGGGCGAGCATGTCGGGCTGACTATCATGCGCGAACGGGCCAGCAAGATCGGTGGTGACCTGCGTATCGAAAGTGAACCCGGCGAAGGAACCCGTGTCATGCTTGAAATCAGAAATCCCGTGGCAAGCGGCAAGACGCAATGAGCCTCAATATCCTGCTGGTCGATGACCACACCCTGTTCCGCGAAGGTCTCGAGGGTCTGCTCAGCCGGCGTAACATCAATATTCTCGCCGCAGTCGGCAGTGGCCCGGAAGGCCTGCGCCTGGCCACCGAGCTGAATCCCGACGTCGTCCTGCTGGACATGCGCATGCCGGATATGGACGGCATGGAGGTACTGCGCCAGTTACGCAAGAACGGATTCAAGAATCCCGTTGCCATGCTCACCACCAGCAGCGATGAGCGGGACCTGGTTGAATCACTCCGTAGCGGCGCCCAGGGCTACCTGTTGAAGGACATGGAACCCGACCAGCTGGTGCTGGCACTGCGCGATATCGTGGCCGGCAAGACCGTGGTGGCGCCCGACCTGGCACCGGTGCTGGCCCGCGTGGTGCAGGGTGAGAGTATCAGCCCGCCGGACGAGAGCCCGTTCGCAAAACTGACCCCGCGTGAGTCCGAAATCCTCGCATTGCTTGCCGAAGGCCAGAGCAACAAGGTCATCGCACGCAACCTGGGGATCTCGGACGGCACGGTCAAGCTGCATGTGAAATCCATCCTGCGCAAGCTCGGCGTTCATTCACGCGTCGAGGCTGCCGTCATCGCCGTCGAACAGGGTATGCGCACGGGACGCAACAGCGACAACGACTACAACGGCTGAGGCAGGACTTGCCTTGAAACGCTTCACGGACCTGATCGCTGCCTGCCTGCACGATATCAGCGAGGTATTTCCCTGGGATGTCGCTGACATGCTCGCCGGAAGCAACAAGCCGCTGATCCTGGATGTACGTGAAGCGGAAGAATACAGGGCCATGCATATAGAGGGTTCGCTGCATGTCCCGCGCGGGATACTTGAATCAGCGTGCGAATACAATTACGAGGATACCGTCAGGGAGCTGGTCGAGGCCCGCGAGCATGATGTCGTCGTAGTGTGCCGCTCCGGCAATCGCAGCGCGCTCGCCGCCTGCACCATGCAATTGCTGGGTTACCGCAAGGTCAGTTCCATGAAGACCGGACTGCGTGGCTGGAACGACTACGAACTTCCGCTGGTGAACACGGCCGGGAAAACGGTACCGGTAGAGATCGCGGACGAATTTTTCACGACCCGCCTGCGTCCGGATCAGGTCGACCCGGCTGGCAGCTAGGTTGGTGCCGCCTCAGGTGTAGTACTTGCGATCCTTGCGACGACGCGCACCCTGCTGGATCACCACACCCTCGATGGCCGCAAGGTCCGGCAGCTCGATCTCTTCGTGACCTTCCTGCAGGGCTCTTAGAATATAGCGGCCCTCGCCGTAGACCAGTTGCCGGAATATATAGGAATCGCCATGCCGCGCCATCACGTACGAGCCGTCACTGATCACACCTTCCGGATCGACAATGATGATGCACCCATCGGCAAACTCCGGCGTCATGCTGTCGCCGATGACGCGCAGGGCGAAGGGTTCCCTGCCGCAACTGTTTTCCTGCATATCGATACCCCTGATTTCCCTGCAAACTAGATAGCAATACGTCTCATTCTAACAATAAGTTAGAATGGTTTTCTCCTGTATTTTATAGGGTTTTGCACAGCACTCGGGCGAGCTGTTCAGGCCTGGTAGAAATCACGGTACCACTTGACGAAATTGGCCATCCCCTGCTCGACCGTCGTAGCCGGCTTGTAGCCGATATCACGCACCAGGTCGTCGATGTCCGCATAGGTCGCCTGGACGTCACCGGGCTGCATCGGCAGCATGTTTTTTTCGGCCTTTCTGCCCAGGCAATCTTCCAGAACCTGGATGTAGTGCATCAGCGCAACCGGCTCGTTATTTCCGATATTGTATAGCCGGTACGGTGCAGTACTCGATGCTGAATCCGGATGGTCACCGGACCAGTCGGGGTTTGGTTCCGGAACCCGGTCGAGGACACGAATAACACCTTCAATAATGTCATCGATGTAGGTGAAATCGCGGCTGTGGTTACCGTTATTGAATACTTCGATTGGTTTGCCTGCGAGTATGTTGCGGGTGAAGCTGAAATACGCCATGTCCGGCCTGCCCCAGGGTCCGTACACGGTAAAGAAACGCAACCCCGTCACAGGGATTCGGTAGAGATGACTGTAGGTATGCGCCATCAGTTCGTTAGCCTTCTTGGTAGCGGCATACAGGCTTACGGGATGATCGACATTATCATGCACCGAGAACGGCATGTTGGTATTTGCGCCATACACGGAGCTGCTGGAAGCATACACCAGGTGCTCTACTCCATTATGCCGGCAACCTTCGAGAATATTGGCAAAACCGAGCAGGTTGGTATCGACGTAGGCCAGCGGATTTTCAAGCGAATAACGCACACCTGCCTGTGCCGCCAGGTTCACAACCCGCTCAGGCTGATGCGTCCTGAACACATCCGCTATGCCTTCCCTGTCCTCTATATCGAGGCGAATATCCGTGTAGCCAGTGAATTCCAGGGTTCGCGCAAGTCGTGCTTCCTTCAATGCAACATCATAATAATCGTTGAGGTTATCGACACCGAGCACCTCGTCGCCACGTTCCAGCAGACGCAAGGCCAGCGCAGAACCGATAAAACCTGCCGAACCGGTTATCAGTACTTTCATGGGCAACAGCCTTCAGGAATGACCAGTTGGGTAGTTTCTGCCGGCTACAGCCGCGCGTCCACGGCTTCCGCGGGCAGCAGGCCCTTGACATCATAAAGCACCCCGTCCGGCTTGCATAACGCTCGCAGCTTGCTGGCACCGATTTCGCGAAACTGATTGTGACCGACGGCAATGATCACGGCATCGTAATTTCCCGGACGCGGCTCTGTTATCATGTCGAGAGCATATTCCCTACGGACATTCTCAGGAGTGACGCAGGGGTCATATATATCTACAACCACATTGTAACGCAGCAGCTCACGGACAACGTCGATAGCTCTTGAATTGCGCAGATCAGGACAATTTTCCTTGAATGTCAAACCCAATACCAGCGCACGCGACCCCGAGACCTGTATCTTGTGATTCATCATTAACCTGACAACCTGTTCTGCAATGTAGCGCCCCATGTCATCATTCAGCCTGCGTCCGGCGAGTATCACTGCAGGATGATATTTGACTTCCTGTGCCTTGTGGGTCAGGTAATAAGGGTCAACGCCAATGCAATGGCCGCCGACAAGTCCCGGCCTGAAGGGCAGAAAATTCCACTTCGTACCTGCCGCTTCCAGCACTTCAAGTGTATCGATGCCCAGCTGGTTGCAAATCATTGCCAGCTCGTTGACGAGGGCGATATTCAGATCACGCTGGGTATTTTCAATAATCTTTGATGCCTCGGCCACCTTCAGGCTGCTGGCGCGATGCGTCCCGGCTGTAATGATGCTGCGATAAAGCGCATCGACGAAATCCGCCGTCTCGGGCGTCGATCCGGAAGTCACCTTGAGAATATTGCTGACACGGTGTTCCTTGTCGCCGGGATTGATGCGTTCCGGACTGTAACCCGCAAAGAAGTCCTTGTTGAAAACCATGCCCGATATCGATTCAAGGACTGGGACGCATACTTCCTCGGTGGCGCCGGGAAACACAGTCGATTCATAAATTACCACATCACCGGTTTTCAGCATTGCGCCGACCATCTTGCTTGAATTCTGCAAGTAAGAAAGATCCGGGCGATTATGTTTATCGATCGGAGTAGGCACAGTGACTATATATACGTTACAGTCCGCCAGATCGTTCGGCCGGCTGGTGAAGGTGAGCTGTTTCGCCTCGGCAATTTCTGCCTCTGTCACCTCAAGGGTGGAATCCACACCCTTGAGAAGTTCATCAACCCGGTCCTGCTTGATATCCAGCCCAATGGTCGGGTACTGCTTGCCAAATTCTACGGCCAGCGGCAACCCTACATAGCCCAGACCGATGACGCCAATTCTTGTTGACTTGAGATCAGACATTCACACAGTATCCTAGGATTTAGAATCGAATTTGTCGGCAAAAATCCGCCGTTTCTGAAGATGCCGCATTCTAGCAGAGCCGCCTGCCGACCGGTAATCATATCCGGCCGGAACAAACCGCGAATCAGCGCCTTGCCGCCGGGACAAGGCGGCGGATGGCACAGACAACAGGAAACGCGCCACATGGCGGCTTCAGGCTGGTGCAGGCCCCGAAGTGCCGGCCGCCCATTCGCAATACGGCCTGTCGACCAGGCTGGCATTGCAGTAGCGCGGGTCGGCGCTGACCTCTTCGCCCACCCAGCCGGGCAATTCGATGGCCTGGTTCTCCCCGGTCAGTTCCACTTCCGCGATGACCAGCCCCGCATTTACCCCTTCGAATTCGTCCACCTCCCACACCAGACCCGCCAACTCGACACGGTAGCGGGTCTTCTCTATCAGTGGCCGCTTGCAAAGCCGGTCGAGCATTTCGCTCGCCTCGGTAGCGGGAATCGGGTATTCATACTCGAGGCGCGTGATACCGACGGTCTCGCCCTTGATGGTCAGCCAGGCCTGCTCGCCGGCCAGCCTGACGCGCACGCTGCGCGCGGGGTCGGTCGAGAGGTAGCCCTGCCGGTAGCGGGTGCCCGCATGCGGCGGTCGCCACAGGCTGGCTTTAACCAGGAACTTGCGCTCGATCTCCAGCGGCATAATGGCAGAAATCAGCCGCCGGCGTCGCCGGACGGCTGGAATGACCGGTAACACATAGAATTGATACTCACCCTGCCCGATGGTTCAGGAGTTTTGCCATTCCAGTGAACGGATTGGCCTGAGTTTGAGAATTCGACACGCCCTGTTCTGACAGGACCGGCATACCACGCCCCTGATACCCGAGGTACATCATCCGGGTTACGCCCCGTAGCGTTTGCAACGTATCGCTCACTTTTCGGCGACGATGAAACAGACCCAGCCCGGATCGGCATCACCAACGGTTGCCGGCGAATACACACCCGTGCCTTCGCCCGTCTCCTCGTCCACCTCTTCCCAGTACACGGTCACTTTGGCAAAACCGGCCTCGGTCAACAGTTCCCGGACCTCCGGCAGCGTCCACAGACGCCAGTCGTAGGTAAAGGCCTTCTTCAGCTTCGAGCCATCCGGAAAGCGGAAGTGAATATGACAGATCATTTCCCCGCTGATCGGGTTGTAGCTCGCATGTTCCCAGATATAGTCGAATCCCTTGAAGTGCGTCTTCTCCTTTATTTCCTGGAATGCCTCATAGCCGCCGAAGGCATCCAGGAAAAACACCCCGTCATCGGCAAGCCCCTCGCGCACGGAACGGAAGTAGTCACCAAGCTCGGAGCGTGTCTTCAACAGCTGGTAACTGAAATTCATGGCGACGATCACATCCAATGGTTCCGGCGTACGTACAGTGCGCACATCCTCCTGCATCAGCCTGACGCGCATGCGGGCATCCGGCTTGAGACGTGACAGGTTATGCTGCCGCCCCCATTCCAGCACTTCCGGATCGATATCCACACCGATGGCGGAATTCTTCCCGCTGTGTCTGGCCCATTCGCAGCAAACCGCCGCGGTGCCGCAGAAGTCCTCCCTGAACAAACGTGCAGGCCGGTCACGCAGCTTGCGGAAGGTCTTGCGGATGAACCTGCACTCTGCCTTCGCATCCTGCACGGACAGCTCATACAGCCTGTGCCGGTCAGCGCTCTGTGCGAGCGTTTTTGCCTTCTTCTTGTGTCGGTCTTTCATTGTCTTCGCCATCAATCTCTCCTGGTATCCAGCCTGCCTGTCCGAGGTGCCGTACAGCAGCCCTGCCGGGTGCCGCCCGGCCAGGCGGCACAGAGCGGTTGTGTCATACGGCCGTGATTTGCCGTGATTTTATATTGCCTGCAGCGGCTTGTCTCGCGCCCTGCAACAGCGTCGGTAAAGCTATCGTCAGCCAGCGCCTGGCCTTGTACGGTGTCGCGTCATGATTTGCCGTGCTTTTCTCCCTGGATCTATTTGACTGCAGCAACAATGTCCTGTTGTATAGTGATTATATAACAAAGGAATCAACGGACGGCCTGACATGCAATTTCACTTGCCCGCAATCGAGTCACCTGCTGCAGGAGCCAGCCGCATCCTGACGGGCCTGCTTGAAAATGCCGGTGACAGGCTGGCCTCCCCGACAGCCACGTCCGACATCAATATCCACGAGATACGCAAGATCTGCAAGAAACTGCGTGCCTTGCTGAGAATGGTACGGCCGGCGCTTGCCGATGACGAATTTCGCACCCTGGACCGTGGCATCCGGGATTTCGCCAGACAACTCGGCATGCGGCGTGACAACAAGGTGATACTCGATACGCTCGATTATATCGTGGAGCGTTTCGCACCCCTGCTTCGGCAGGAAACATTTTCATCAGTGCATGAAGCCCTGTTACACATGAAGACACACGCCGACGGGACGGTCGCAGCGCTGGATATCGAGGCCCTGCAGGCACATCTGGCCGGCATCCTGGCCATGGCCCGTACAGCGGATTACCGGCGGATAACCGACAAGACCCTGCTTGCCGGTGTCGTTGACGGCTACCGGCGCGGCCGGCGCAGGCTCGCGCGGATGGCGTCATCACCCGATACCGGGAACGCACATGCCCTGCGCAGGCTGGCAAAGTACCAGTATTACCAGCTGCAGATGCTGGCGGTATGGAATGATACGGCACTGCAACCGCTGGTCAGCCGCTTTCACCGGCTCGAGGAGACACTGGGGAACGATCACGACCTGGCTGTACTGGAACAGACCATCGCGGAATACCCGGAAATATGCCCGGACAGGGTATGCCGCGAGCTGCTGAATGCCCTCATAGAAAGCCGCAGGATCACGCTCATGTCGCGTGCCCTGCGACTTGCACAGGCGTTGTATCGGGCAAAACCCGGCAAGTATCGTGCCCGACTGGAGGCCGCCTGCACACCATCGGCATGACCGCACCCCTCGACCCGGTCATGCCTGCGTCCGGCAGGCCCGGCCCGTGGCGGGTACCCGCTATCGGAAACGGCTGGCCGCCGGCAAGCCATG
>Ga0307423_1000202_pt1 | contig 40150 bp, 40 predicted proteins | sample SalMarWE160310MG_FD_202154 | JGI IMG/M metagenome (GOLD analysis project Ga0307423, IMG submission 202154) | Salt marsh sediment microbial communities from the Plum Island Ecosystem LTER, Massachusetts, United States - WE1603-10 | ecosystem: Environmental > Aquatic > Marine > Intertidal zone >... | reverse complement strand
TTTAAGAACATAAAAGTAACCATGGAGATATCTCCCGAAGACCCAACTTAGAATTACAAGTGCTGCGGAAACATTTCCGACGCCGAAGCTTACGCCCACCGCTAAACCTTCTGGAAAATTATGGATAGTAATAGCTATGACAAACAACCAAACCCGCGACATTTTTGAAGGAGGTCCTTCGGGACCCAAAGCCGGATGTAAGTGTGGCACAAAACGGTCAATCAAATGCAAAACCAAAGCGCCTAGTATTATCCCCACTACAACAATCCATGGACCGCCCAAATCTATGGCGGGCACAATCAAACTAAATGAAGTGGCTGCGAGCATGATACCGGCTGAGAAGCCTAGCATTACGTCCAGCAGTCTATCAGAAATTTTCTTGGTGAAAAGTACGGGTAATGCTCCTGCGCCAGTTGCTAAACCCGCAGCTAAGCTCGCAATGCAACCAAGCCAAATTAAATCCCAGCTCATGTGAAACACCTAAACGCAGGAATTATTTGAAATTTTCTTTGGATATAAAAAGATGAGAATTTGTGGATAACACCACGCAAGGTGGTTTACTGCCAACACAGCGTGTGCCCACATCATAAAAAGTAATCGTAATTTTTGTTTTAGGCTTTCAGTCTCTCAGCTAGTCTGCGGCAACTTGCTTTTGTGTGTGAGCAACGCGTTTTTGATGGCTTCTTCAACGTTGGTGCCTGGTTTGGCTTGCATGTAGATTATGTTATATTGCTTCAGGATTTCAGATGCTCCGATTCCGAGTTCGTTGGCAATCACCACTTCCACCCCGTCATCAATTAATGTTTTAATTGCGATGGGTCCAGCTCCGTGGGAGTAGGATAGTGCAGGGTTCTCCAGTACTTTTACGCTGAGTATTTTTTCGTCTTCAGCGTCAACTACAGTAAATGTTTTAGCTCTGCCAAAAACATTTGATACAGCATCCTCTAAGCCATTCGTTCCGTTTGTTGCGACGGCTATTCTACGTTTTGTCATGAATATTTCATCTTCTCCCAGTTTTTAACTTCCTTAATGTGTTACGCGTTCATTTTGTGGTTGTCGTTATTTTTCAAGTTTTGCTTTTAAGTCTTCGATTCTGGCTTTGATGTCGTCCATTTCTTTTTCAAGGTCGGCTTTCTCTGCAACTAAGTCTTCGTGATAGTTCTTCAAGGCTGCAACTCCCTGCTCTGGCGTCTGCTGTTGTGTTACTGGCGAATATGCTGGTGGGTAAGCGGGTTGGACAATTGCGGGTGGTGGGTAAACGTACAAGCCTCTTCCCCATCCTCTGCCGAAACCTCGGCCCCGGCCTCTTCCGAATCCTCTGCCGTATCCGCGGCGTGGGTTCATGTATCCGGGAATTGAGTAGCCTGCGCAGTAGCCTGCGGCTCTTCCCGTCATGGGTCCAGTGCCGTTGGGGCCTGTTTTGTCTCCTGTGGGCATGTTTTTTGTTTCACCTCTATTTTGTGTTTATGCACAATTTACATTTATTAGATAGTGCACAAAAATATATAAGAGTTACGGAACGATTATAGTACAACTGATTGAAATGCCCTGGAGAAGAAGATACAGACAAGGAAGAAGAGGACGATTCCCAAAACCGATCAGCATACAGGATCCTCCGTCAGTGGACACTTTTTCTCCATCCCCACAGACAGACCCGTCCCACATCCTCATCGAACTAGCAGAAATAGAAGCTCTTAGGCTTGTCGACTTAGAAGGTCTTTCTCAGGAGGAAGCTGGGGAAAAAATGGGTGTATCCCGAGGAACCGTGTGGCGGTTTCTACAAAGTGCCAGAAAAAAAACGGTTCAAGCCTTAACCGAAGGAAGACCCCTACAGATCACAAAAGACCAATCAAACAAAGTAACTTAAAAATAGGTTGAAACTGCAATTAACATTTCGAAAATGCTAAATTGTTAATTAAATCGCGCGTGCTTCAGAGGAAAAACTGAATGCGATAATATCTCACAAAGAATCAAGGCTTTTCAAACCTTTCTACAATTACTTTGAAACTTAGTGGTATTTCTTCAACGGGTTTCGTTGATCCGTTACTATCTTCACGTACTTAGGAACGATTATGCCCTTCCAATCTGCTTTGTTGGCAAGGTGATGAGCTTTCAACAATAGCTCTGATACATGAAGCAGGTAGATCATTGCTTTGTCCTGAGGCGTCTCGATCTTTAGCATCTGCTTAAAACTCAGTTGCTCGAGCACTCGACGGATTGGACGCAGAGAATTGCCATGGCAAGATATAGCCACGTTACCCGGGTTGTGTCCAAGCCACTCTTCAAGTTGCACTAGAAACGAAAGTGTTCGCTTTTCAACCATCTTCAAACTTTCTCCATCTGGAGCTGCAAAGTCGTAGCCGCGGTGAACCTTGGCAAACCATTCAGGTCTTTCCATCTTAACTTTACTCTTGCTTTTGCCTTGCAGCAAGCCATAACAGCGTTCGATAAGACGATCATCTATGAAGACTGGAACAGGAGGGTGAGCTTCAAGTACGATTTCAAGAGTTTTCCGAGCTCGCTTAAGATGCGAGGTGAAAGCATAATCGATTCGGTACCGCTTAAGTTGCTCAGCGATCTTCTGTGCCTGCGCAAGTCCCTTTGAAGTAAGTTCGGAATCACGCCAACCCGAGAATATGCCACGACTGTTATCAAAAGTCTCAGCGTGTCTGAAAACAAACAATTTGCAACTCATCAAATCTCACTCGAAACCATCGCCCGAATATTTCTTCTTACTAACGAAAGAGAAAAACAAATCATGTTTTGACCTACTCGCAATTATAGCACGTTCACAGCCATTAACAGGTGTTTTTTAGTTTAAGCCTAGCCTTTTCTACCCTTATTTTGAACTCCTGGAAACTTAGAGGCTTTTCCTCTTTACCATGCTTGTATTTGGGCATTAAAACCTCTCCACCACAAAATTATGATGGACTCAATATCCTAGGTATTACGTCTTTTCCATTAAAAGCTTTGCTCTTTTCTGAGTAGCTACTCAAAAAGTGGCACCCATTATTATCATATGATATACTAATAGCGCACACACACAAACATTAACACTGACAAATGCTATGGAATCCCATTCTGGAGTTGGCTTTTTTCGTTTGAGGGCAGCCCTAGAGTTCATTGACAGACTGGAACTCTTTTGCATAGGATTAAACTCACCTGGAGAGCATAGCAGCCACTCAGAGGCTTAAAGCCTTCTCAGGGAGTTCAGGGTTCATCAAAAAATCTCAGGGCTAGTGTGCTTCTTTTTAACTACTGAGCCAAGACGCACATAGTATCAGGGTAACTTTTTGAAATATTCTGGTTCATGGTAGCCAATCAGGGCATCAATCAATCTTTTTCTTTCCGCTTGCTCTGACGCCTTATTCTTATCTGATGGTTGTCTCGGATACCATAAACCATCCTTATTCTCAGCTTTTCCCTGGTATCTGAGGCTGTTTAAAACATCATAGACAGCTGTCCTTTCGACACCTAACTTTTTGGCAAAGTCGGCAGCTCTTATTCCATGCGGAAACCGTTGTAACAATTTATACGCTTTGTTCAGTTTTTCCATGCTTTTCCCATGCGTCATTGTCACAACAGAAGAAAAAAGTTCAACCTAATAAGTATGTTGAACTCGGGTGGAAAAATGAGAAAACAAAATGAAAGAATATCCACGCGATTGACAGACCATGAAAGGCAACAGATTGAGCAGCTGGTTGGAAAAGGAGAGTTCAAGAATCTGAGTAATTTTCTGCGATGTGCTATAGAGAGGCTCCTGGAGAACACATAGGAGAGCTGACATTGAGTCACGAACTTGAAGATAACATAGAAAGAAGGGCGCGGATCCTTGCCAAAATGCGGCAGTACCCAAATGGTCTTCCATATACTAAACTGGTAGCCATGATTATGAAAGAGTTGGGATACAACCTCAGAGGAGCCAAAGAAAAAGTCAAGGAACTGCACTATATGGGAGACATCACGGAAAAGAGCCTCTATTGGTTCCCTGCAGACGCACTCAAGGGAGAAGAAGGAAGACGAAAGGTGACAAAAGCAAGTGTGCAAGAGGAGAATACAAGTCAAGAAGAGACTTAGTCACGCACACATGCAACCACGCGCACGCAGATATATGCTCTCACACACGCATGTTTTAAGGCGAATTTTTTTGCCGCCGACCTGTTCTGAGTGCATTGCATGGCTTGTTCGTTACCTTAAAGGAAAGAAACCCAGAATAACCAGCGACCACAGCTTGTGAAGATTTTCAGGAGAGGTGAGAATTAAACGCAGTGTCCTGAATGTTGCTCTAGGCGTCTATACAGGGATGGCGTGAGATATCTCACGGATGCACGTAGTATTCAGCGATGGCTTTGCAGAGATTGCGGCTACCGTTTCAGTGGTGGACAGTTCAGGAATAACGCCTATAAGAATGTTGAACAAACTACTGATAGCCATTTAGGCGTCTTCATAAGGGCGAAAAAAATGGACACCACAGCAATATCTAAGATTGCTGCGGGAGATGCGAAAGAAAAAGGGCTACTGCTACAATTCGCTTTCTACCTGAACAGAGAAGGAAAAGCCGATGGCACTATTAGGACCTACACTAATTACCTGAAAAGACTAGCCCGACATGCAGACTTAGACGATCCTGAAAGCGTCAAAGAGTACCTGGCGAAGATCCAAAAGGCTAAAAACACCAAAGCAGCCTACTGCGTTGCCTACACTGTGTTTCTTTCATGGCAGGAGAGAACATGGAAGCCTCCGAAATACTCATCCCGCTCTCCGATACCTGAGTTCCTGCCGACAGAGGAGGAAATAGATCGGCTCATAGCAGGAAGTGGACCAAAGACCGCTATCATTCTGCAGACACTCAAAGAGACGGGCATGAGAATAGGAGAGTGCCTCAGCCTGAAGTGGACTGCACTGAACGAAAAAGCCTGCACTCTGACTTTGAACACTCCTGAAAAGAACAGTCTCCCCAGAATATGCAAAGTATCGCCTAAACTGATCATGATAATGCAGTCTCTGCCTAGGACACATGAAAGAATCTTTGGAGCCACAAAAGCAAAGGATGCACAGAGCAACTTCTGCAGAGCCAGAAAAAGGATCGCTGCGAAAGTTGGGAACCCACGTCTAGCGAAGATCCACTTTCACCTGATACGTCACTGGTTTGGAACGATGGAGTATCATAAGAAGCCTGATCCTGACCATGTTAGAAGGAAGTTAGGTCACAGGAGCCTGCAGTCAACACAGATATACATTAACACGGAGCAGGCGCTGTTCTCAGGCAGCGTTAACGAATATCATGTCAAAGTGGCTTCAACAGTTGAACAGGCAAAGGCTCTGATAGAGGTAGGCTTTGAGTACGTCACTGGAGAATACGATGACGGCGGAAAGATCTTCAGGAAGCGAAAGTGATGGCAGGACACCATAGAATTTGTAAAAAAACCACAGAATTTATTAATTCAGCCCTAATGCTTAAGGTGTAAAGGCGGTCAAAAATGTCATTCGCGTCCAAACTCAAAAGTGCCGGAATCCAAACGTTAGCGCCAACTGTTTTTTACGGTGCAGTTGGCATAATTTTTCTCGTGTTGCTGCCGTTTGCCAATTTCCCGCCTCACGTTGGTTTGACTGGCATACTCAGCATAGTGACCGCATACGGCATTCTAAAGAAAAGGTTCTGGGCGTTATGGCTGGTTGTCGCCGTGTTCGCCGTCGCCACCACATTTTCCCTGTACACGCTATCCATTGAAGGGTTCACCAACTGGATTATTGGCGCAAGCATGGTCGTCTACGCCGTGCTAACATGGCTCGTCACACTTTACATCGTGCTAAAAAGAAAACCGTCCGAAGCCTAAGCCATACTTACAAGGCGCCTTTCAAAAGACCAACAGTAACCTCTTCATCCGCATCAACAAACTGCTGATTCGCTGGAATCTCAACGAAACCGTCAGCCTTAGCCAACGTTGTTATAGCTCCTGAAGCACCCGTTTCCACAGGCTCAGCCACAAGCCTATCCGCATTCTCACGCTTCAGCCTAACCATGACAAACGTTCTTCTGCCTTTAGCTTGAAACATCCTCTTAGCCGCCAAAGCCTTCACCGTCTTGGCTTCCGCCGCAGGTCTGCCAGCCATAAGCTGAATAACAGGGCGAGCAAACAAGTGAAAAATCAGCAAAGCAGAAGTCGGATGCCCCGGAAGCGCAAAAACCGGCTTCTTCCCAATAAGCGCTATCGTGGTGGGTTTTCCAGGCTTAACCGCGACTCCGCTGACAAGCACACCAGGCTCGCCAAGCGAATCCACTATTTGCGGCGTAAGATCATGCGGTCCCACGGAAACTCCGCCCGAAGTCAAAACCATGTCCGCAGACGCCAACGCGTGCTCCAACGCCTTTCGCAGCAAGACCTTGTCGTCTGGCACTACGCCAAGGTAGACTGGTTTTCCACCGCTTTCCCGCACTGCGGTGCTTAGGCTGTAGGCGTTTATGTCGTAAATCTTTCCCGCTGGCAGCGGTTTGCCGGGTTCTGTTATTTCTCCTCCTGTCGAAAGAACCGCGACCACGGGAACCTTGAACACCGTAGCCCGGGTTAAGCCTAACGCAGCTAACACGCCTATTTCGGAAGCGCCTAGAACTTGACCTGCTTTAAGCGCGGTTTCGCCTTTTTTTATGTCCGTTCCCCGTTTCATGACGTTGCCGTCTTTGGTTACGGCTCTGTAAACGCGAAGTTCCGCGGCTTCCTTGTCGGTGTCTTCAACCATGACAACGGCGTCAGCGCCTTCTGGAATAGGTGCGCCTGTGACGATTTCTGCGGCTTCGCCTTTTCCGATGCGGATTTTTGGTGGTTCTCCGATGTTTACTGTGCCGCGTATGGTTAGTTTTGCTGGTTGGTTTTCTTCTGCGTCGAATGTGTCTTCGGCTTTTACTGCGAAGCCGTCTACGGTTGACCTGTTGAAGGGCGGGATGTCCAGGGTTGAGATGACGTTTTCTTTGAGTACGCGGTTGTAAGCGTATAGCAGGGGGATTTCTTCTGCGCTTAAGGCTGTGGGTTTCAGCTGTTCGGCGGCAACTTTTTTTGCTTCGTCGAACGTCATTAATCGTCTAAACATTTCAGGTTGTCTCCACGGTTCCGAATAGGTGGACGAGTACTTTTTCGTTTTTTGTGATGCCTTCTCTGTTTTCTGGGACGATGACGAAGCCGTTGCCTCGTGTCATGGTGGAGATTGCGCCTGAACCGCGTGCGCTTACGGGTTCAGCGAGGAACTCTTTGTTTTTCTGGGTTACTTTGACGCGTACGTAGGTTTTTCTGCCGAGTGTTGTGGCGACTTTGCGTGTCATGGTTGCGTTTACTTGGGGTCGGGGTTCGGTGTGTTTCATTCCGAGCATTTTGCAGATTAGGGGTCTGGCGAAGGTTTCGAAGCCGATTATGGCGGCTACGGGGTTTCCTGAGAGAATCATTACGGGTTTTTTGTTTAGGGTTGCGAGGGCGGTTGGCATTGCTGGTCTTAGTGCCATGCCGTGTGTGATTACGCCTGGTTTTCCTAGGTTGTTGACTGCGTCGGGAACTAGGTCGAGTCCGCCAACGCTGGTTCCGCCGGAAGTGATTACGGCGTCGTAGTTTTGTAGTGCTGTTTTGAGTTTTTGGGTGATTTCCGTTAGGTCGTCTTTGGCTATGCCCAGATATGTTGGTTGTGCGCCGAGTTCTTGGCACATGGCTGTGAGCATGATGCCGTTTGATTCGTAGATTTGGTTTGTTGCTGGTGTTGTTCCTGCTTGGGCGAGTTCGTTTCCGGTGGTTATGATGGCGATTTGGGGTTTCTTGGTGACTTTGGTTTGGGTGTTGCCCATGGCGGCGAGCATGGCGATGTGGTGGGGTTTTAGGCGTGTGCCGGCTTGGATGATGTTTTCGCCTTTTTTTACGTCTTCGCCTTTTTTGGATATGTTTCCGTTGCGTGCGAGTTGCGTCCAAATTTCTAGTTCGTTATTGGTTTTTTTGGTGTTTTCGAGCATTATTACTGCGTTTGCGCCTTTTGGGATGGGGTTTCCTGTCCAGATTTGTTGTGCTTGTTTTGCGCCGACTTCTTGAGTGTTTGTTAAGTGGAGTGTGATGGGTTTGAATTGTGTTGCGCCTGTGGTGTCTTCGGCTTTGAGTGCGTAGCCGTCAACGGCTGACTTGTCGAACGGTGGCAAATCGCCTGAAGCAATCAGGTCCGTTGCTAAAATGCGGTTTAAGGCCTTGTTAAGGGGAACTGTGGTTTCGCCGCGTTTTTTGACTTGTAAAATGTCAAGCCACGTTTGCAGTGCTTCATCCACGTGTGTGAGTTTCTGGAATCCTTTCAATATTGCCAACGTGAATCCTCAACCTAAAGGGATTGCGACTTACAGTAAAAAACATATCGCGGAACTCTGCGTGTTGTGTTCTATAGTGCGTGGAACAGTCTATACCCCCCTTATTTAAAGGGGATTGCAGTGCGCTGGTTTCTTTTCTGCATGTTTTTGGTTGCGGAAAACGCCAATATGGTAGACCCCCTCTATAGTTTTCTGCATACATCTGCTATTAGGATCCAAATAGGCTCCAAATATGCGCGGGTTTTCCGATGAGTCGGGCGTAAAGAATAGCCCAGAAAAAACGTTCAAGCTGACCCCTTTAACACTTCACCTCTCACCCTAAGCCAAACAGCACGCTCACTGCAAAAAACCGCCTAGCCAAACGCCCATAAAAACCCTCACGAAATTCACCAATTAATTTCCCAATTCACAAATTTACAGGTTGCCGATTTTTGGTGTTGGTTGAAGTTGTGGCTGTGGTGGGGAAGAAACTTTATTTAACAACTCGGTCTTCATATAGTGGAATTCAGGTGGTAAGAAGTGCCCGTGACAGTTAACAAGCACGAGTTGAAACTTGTGCTGGACAAGTTGGACACTGTTAAGCTTGAGCTTCTGAGGCTTCGAGCAATGCTGTTGCCTGAGGAGGAAGCCAGCGCGGAAGAGAAACGGAAGATTGAGGCGGCTCGGAAGGAAATAGAGAAAGGCTCCACGGTTAAGCTTGACGAGTTAGTTAAAGAGCTGTGTTGATTTTTCTTGTTCGAAGTCATAGCGGCTTCAAGAGCCAGAAAATCTGCTAAGAAACTGCCTGAAAATTATAAGCGCAGAATTGTAGAGTTTCTTTTGATTTTGCGTGAAAACCCTGTTCCAGCCGAATACTACGATTTGAAGAAGCTTAAGGGCTGTGCAGACACGTATAGAGCGAGAATCGGTGATTTGCGAGTAATCTACGAAGTGCTATGGGACCTGAAAAGAGTTCATGTTCTGGTAGTTGAGCACAGAGAAAGAGCTTACTCTTAAAACCTTGCCAAAACCCATAAACCCTAACGAATTCACCAATTAACCAATTTACCAAGGAATTTACAAGGTGCCGATTGTGTGTAAGCAGTTATATATAGATACGCGATGTTCAAAATCAGTTTGTGAAGGCATATTAAATTTGTAGATTTTGGATTAAATTTTAATTTCCTTCCTTCCTTCGCTAAATTGAAATTTAGTCCACCACCACCGTTTCACGCCTAATGATTTGAGGTGACAAGAGGCAAGAGCTTAGGGCAAGGTGAAAAGCACGTGAGAAAGCCCTACCCCGAATTTTGATGATGGGTAATCTGTACAACACATTGTCCAATAATGATAAAGTTTTTTAAACGCATTCCATGCAATTACCCAACAGAACTACACTTAGTTTCAAAGTGAAGCGCGCGCTCAAGACCTTATTTTTTCACCTCTACCGTACCCTCTTTTGCGTAACAACTTGCACGTGATTTTGACATCTGCCATATGAAATATAATAGAACAAAAAAGTTTTTTTCTATAATAATCTTCTACAAAAAATTAAATGTATCCTATTCAAACTAAGTAGCAGAGAAAAAAAATGCAAAGAAGAAATTGCTTTGGAATTTTGCTCGTGTTGCTATCGTTTGGAACTCTATTATTTGCGGTTAGCCCTGTTCGCGCTGTTGACTATTATTTGACCTTGGATACTAGCCCGTCAGAAGTTCTAACTGTTGATCCTGAAGCTGTTACTGGTGAAGGCTATTACGCCTCAGGGAGCTGGGTTACTATTGATGCTAAGCAAACGGTCACGTCTGGAACAGTTAGCTACGAGTTTGTTGAATGGAGTACCACTGATACTTCGTCAGCTGATCCTGAAGACAAAGAGGAACTTACTGGAAATCAAGCTCTAATATTCATGGATGGAGATCGAACCGTAACTGCCATCTATGAGAAGTCTACTGAAGTGGAATGGGAATTCAGTTTCTCAGACGCTTCCAGAGGAACCATGCTGAAGATAAGCACAGACGACAACTTTTTCCAGTTTTCAACTCCTGAGAAAGAGTATCCAGTCAAGCAGGCTGAAATATTGATAGTCAAAAGGAACTTGTTAAGCATTTTACACAGCGACTCTGATCTAAATCTAGTTGGCGCGGGCATTATCGATCCCAGAATCGATTTCTGCTTAGCCTATGTTAAGGATGCACAGACAGGACAGATGTATCTGCTTAGGGACAAAATAGGACTAGAGTAAAAGAAGAAACATTTTATCCCCTCTTTTTTTATCGTCTTTGGTTTGGGAGTAAGATTACTTTTATTGTATGCGCGCTTACGGGTTGACGGGTACAAATCAAGCAATTATCCCCATCCTTGGTATCCACTCTATCTTTTCATTTCTCAGGTGCTTGGAAAACAACAACGCTTCTTCATTGATGAGAGTCTCAATAGTTTGTTTTTGTCCAACTCTAATTCTCGGAATTTCTAAATAACATTCAAAGTAGTTGTTCAGCCTTGTGATGAAATCTCTCGTTTTATTATCGTTGAGATATTCCCGTTTTCCTCTCTTTTGACCTGACAATTTCTCACTCTTAAACATGAAATCTCGTTTAGCCAGTCCCTTGCAGTATTGAATCACAAAGTCATCAACAAGATAACGGTACAACTCTTGAAAATCACAAACCAAACTTGGCTTCCCAAACTGTTCAGAATGCAAAAAACCCAAATACGGCTCAAGCTTGGCGTTAACCAAAGCGCTATGAACCTTCCATTGAAGAAGCTCATAACCCAAATTGAAGATGTTATTCACCCCATCATAAGCCCTGTAAGTCCTTCTGCGCTCAGGTCTAATCCGCTCAGGAAACAAACCAAATATCTGCTTGAAATAGAACCTGCTGAACTTTGCTTCAATCTGCGTCAACCTTCTCCTCAGCAAAGCCAAATCATCAGTTTCTACAGCGTTAACTTTCAATTTAACGGAAGTGTCGGTTTTCAAACCGTACTTCTTCAAGACCATGTTTTGCCCTTGAATCTTGCTTTTAACAAATTGTTTAGCAATCTCAAACGCTCTGCCGTCTTTCAAGGCTTCGTACTGGCATATTCTTGTTTTGACGTGGCTGTCATCATCCAAACTTCTGAGAGTAGCTACTGGCTTTCCTTTCTGAGTGAGAATAACTGCATCGATACCCCAGAAACCCATTGTCGCTAAAGCACCAGTCGAAACGGTTTGCCTGTTTTGAGCACAACCTCTCCCACTTCAGATTCGAAAAGAGGGTATTTCTTTTCTTCCTGTTTTTTGTTTTTGACCACGAAGCAGCCTCTTTCCACTCCCAAGTAGCTGCCGTGACCGTCACGAATTATTTTGTCAGTGTTTGCTCTCATTCTTTTTTTCCTCCTTGAAGTCCCTTGTCACTAGACCTAAAAAATTTATCCAACTCTTCAAAAGCCGAATAGGGCATTTTTTTAAATCCATCAAGAATTTCATCAACGGGCATGAGTTTCTTAGCTTTTGGAGAAGCTGAGGATTGAATGTTTTCATAGACCTTGATATGAAGCTCTTTAGCTGATATTCGAGGTTTATCCATTAACTCCCTCTTTTTTAAGAAAATTATGGTCTTTAGCAAAGTCTGTGAATATGATTTCCAGAAGTCAATAAATAATGGGTCTACTAACTCAGCAAGTGCTTTTAATAACAGGTCAAAATGAGTAGACTTCAATTCATCCAAAATTCTTTCTTCGTTGTCAAATGCTATCTGATAAACTCTTTTTCCGTTTATTCTGGCTTTTTCAATGATTCTTTTCTCTTCTAATTCTCTAAGATGTTTAGCTAATGTACCTCTGCTGATTTGTAGTTTTTCGCGCAGTTTCTCAAAGTTGAGTGGCTCTTTCAATAATGCTAAGAAGATTTTTTTCCTGTTTTCTTCTTTTTCCCATTCTGGTCTCTTACCCTTTCTTGGCAAAAGTTCCACGCTCTATACTTAGTATATAGATGTGAACTATTTATAAGATTTGCTGAGCAGGAACTTTTAGCAAAACTTCCCGCTGTACCGCGGGTAAGGGAAGAATTTACTGATATATTCTTCCCCAGTTTGCGGTGCTCTGGGAAGTTTCAGGGAGGAAGGCAAAATGTATGTGGTAAAGGTAGAATTGGAAATGTTAGAAATTGAACCCTTATTGGAAATGGTTAGGCTGACACTGCAAACGGGCTACGTTAAGAATACGGAAGCACCTGTGAATCTGCTCTTAATAGCTAAACCGGAACACGCTAAAACCTCAGCTATGGCAGCCTTCAAAATCAAAGGCACATACACCACCAACAACATAACCCAAGCGGTAATAGTAAGCAAAATACTGCCAATGATTGATAACGAAGGGCTAAAACACCTGATAATACCCGACCTACTAAACGCCATAGAAAAGGATTATACTACAAGAAATGGCTTTTTGAACCTAATCAAAAGTTTAATGGAAGAAGGAATAACAAGTCTCGATACTTTCAACCTGAGGACTCATAAGGTCTATAATCCACCAATAAAATGCGGATTAATCACTGGAACAACATCTGAAAGCTACAGCGGTTATTATGACAGTACTGAAAAACGCTACAAAGGCGGAGTGAAGTACAAGTGGCGCAGCATGGGCTTGCTGTCAAGGTTTATACCTTTCAGCTATGAGTACGAGCTATCCTTTCTTCTCTGAAATTAGCATAATATCTCCTCATAACGCAACATACCGTGACGACCTTCTAACGCTGAATATTACTTCACTAACTTTGTTTAAACCCAGCACCGTAAACATAACAATAGTCTACAGCGTAGACGGTGAAGAAAACGTCACAATTCCCGTAGAGGAAATTCCTGAAGTACGATTAGTAACCGTAACCTACGCGAACGGAACAACAGAAACGGTTCAAGGCGAACCACCCTTCGTTCCCGCCAGAATCGGCGGTTGGGTCACTTTACCAGAACTGCCCGAGGGGACACATCACATAACAGTCTACGCAAGAATGGAGTACAACAACGGCGACCACGATTTTATCGGATTAGACAGCAACACGGTCTATTTCATCATAGATGACGGCGCACCTCCAATCATATCCGCGTTGTCGCTTGAAAACAAAACCTACAGCCAAAAAGACTTAGCCTTGAACTTCACAGTGGATGAACCAACCTCGTGGATAGGCTATTGCTTAGATGGACAAGCCTATGTAACTGTAGCTGAAAACTTCACTCTCACCGAATTATCGTATGGTTCACACACGTTAACCCTTTATGCAAACGATACAGTTGGAAACATGGGTGCCTCTGAAACAATCAACTTCAGCACTGCAGCGCTCTTTCCAACAACAGTAGTTGCTACTGCATCAATAGTTTTGGTAACAGGTATTACTGCCGTGTTATTGGTCTATTTCAAGAAATACAAACACTAAACCTTAACTGTATCTTCAGCCTTTTGAATAGTCGGCGTGGATAGCTGGCAAAACGAGCTTTTCGTACTTTAAGCCTCAAGAAGAGCGAAACCTTGCAATTTTCTGGCTTTTCGGAGAGAACGGAAGCAACAGACCGCTACGTTTGGGGAATCAAACATGAGCAAACAGGAATGAAAAATAGTTCGAAAAAAAATTCTGTCTTTGCATAAACCTTGGTGTGTGTTAGGTTAGTTGGTGTGCTGGCATTTTAACGGATATGTTCTGCAATGTGCCTTGAATAAGGGGGTTGGTGTTGTGTTGCAGTCACAAATGATTCTTAGCGTTTAGGCGAGTTAGGTTACGGGGTGAAAAGTGTTTTGGGGAAGGAAATGTTGAAGTGTCCTGAGTGCGGGGCTAGTTTTGGCTCTCAAGAAAAGTTGGATAAGCATATTAGAGAGAAGCATCCTATGTAGGCGTCTGCGCTGAACGCGAAACCAGCGCCCTAATCTTTTCGCAGGAAAGCGACTTAAAAATGGGAACAAAACCAAAAAAGAAAGAAAAAGGAAAGAAAACCTACAAAAACACTCACGGCACCCGCTACAGGGTACTGCGGGGCTACAGGCTCAAACAGGCTATTAAGCAAAGAAAAATGTTGAAAGAAATGAACCAGCAAAAAGCCAGCGCTAGTTAGCACGCTAAAAACAAACAAAAAGAAAAGGTGCCTTGCGGCTACTTGGCTGCCGATTTCTTCTCTTTCGCTTCCTGGAACAAGTTCTTAACGGCTGATATCCTGGATTTCTGAGCAAGCTCCTGCGCCGTCACGAACGTTAACGCTTCCTCAGGACACCACTTCACACACTGCGGACCATCCTCTTGGTCTTTGCAGCTGTTGCACGTGAACACCACTTTCCTCTCCGGATGCATCATCATCGCGCCGAACTGGCACGCGCTAATGCACCACGCGCATCCGTTGCACGCGTCTTCGTCAACCATAATTATCCCCGTGTCTTCTTCTTGACGCAAAGCATCTCTGGGGCAAGCAGCAATGCAAGCGGGGTCTTCACAGTGACGGCAAGTCACAGCCATGTTGTTAAGCGGACCTAACCGCAACGCGCGGATTCGCGACTTCGTCGGGTTAAACGTCTTCTCATTCGTCATGGAACACGCGTACTCACAAACTAAGCAGCCAATGCATTTCTCAGGGTCAGCCGAAACAAACTTGCGGTCTTGTGGACGCACCATCACGCTTTCCCTCCCTTAGCCACCGCCGTCTCCACATCCTTCTTCAACAAGCCCTTCACGATATACGCGTACTCGCCGAGACCCAACGACTCCAGCTTCTCAACAGTCGGCACACCGTTGCTGTCCCAGCCCCTTGCCGCATAGTAATCATCAAGTCCCAACTGGAGTTCCTCGTCGCTGACGCACACGCCCTTCGCCGGCCCCTCATCAGGCACAGGCACATTCTCTATCTTCCAAGGCAACGTATCATACTCCCTCGTGCCCTTACCCTCACGAATATTAAACAACCGCGCCAAATTCTCAATCCGCTCACCCGCCTTATCAAGCTCCGCATCCGTCATCGGAATCCCCGTAGCCAACGTGTAATAATTCGCCAAATCCTTCAACCCATCATAATACGTGCCCCTCGAAAACTTACACACAATCAACGAGTCAATCACGTTGTAAACGTGCCCGTCAGGCACAATCATCTTACCCCTGCCCGGCTCAATCTTGAAGCGGTTGACTTTACCCTTCACGTCAGGCGAGTAAGCCCCATTCCGCAAGTGACAAGCACCACGGAACGAAACACTGAAGCCAAGCGCGGCGGTCTTCAAAGTCCGCAAATCATAACCAGGCAGCTCCAAACCTTTAATGTGACAAGCATACTTCCACGCGTCACCACCGATAATTTCAGCAGCCTTCGCCGTGCCTTCAGCCAACGCGTTACCAAGCCAGCCTTCCCGTTTCCCGATTTTATGAATAATCTGTATAAGCGCCTCAGCATTCCCGAAGCGGAGATCTATACCGTCCGTCTGCTCCTTCGTAATCACACCATGCTCATAACAATCCATGGCAAACGCAACCACCACACCGATGGAAATCCCGTCCATGCCGTACTCGTTCACGATGCGCATAGCTTCAATAATCGCGTCCAAACGGTCAACCCCACACAACGGACCCATAGACCACAAACACTCAAACTCCAACCGGCTCGTGGAACCCTGATAAGGCCCCTCAGGCACCACCGCAATGTGGTCACAACGCATCCCACAAGTCGCGCATCCCACAATCTTCTTCACGTAATGCTCATTCAAGTACTCGCCGCTGACTTTCTCAGCGCCCTCAAACTGAGAATTAGAAAAGTTCCTTGTTGCCAACGCTGACAACGAGTTAAGCACCAAAACGTTTTCGGGCGTACCCAAAGTCTTATACTTCTTGGTCGCCGGACCCTTCATGCGCTCAAAAATCATCTTGATAAACTCCCTGAAACCATCAAAGTCCGCGACGTTAACGTCGTTTGTTCCACGCACGGCAACTGCCTTAAGATTCTTTGAACCCATCACGCCGCCCATGCCGGTTCTTCCGATGGCGCGGAACTCATCGTTTATGATGGCTGCAAACCTGCAAAGTTTCTCTCCCGCTTCGCCAATGGCTGAGACGCGGATGTAGAAGTCGCCGAGTTCTTCTCGGATGGCTTTGTCAGTTTCGTAAACAGTAAAATGCTTAAGGTGTTCAGCGTCCATGATTTGGACTTTGTCATCGTCAATCCAGAGGTAGCTGAGTTTGGGTGCTTTACCCGTGATTATGACAGCGTCGTATCCTGAACGCTTCAGGTCTGGACCAAAGAAGCCGTGAGCTTCAGCATTGGCGACACCGCCCGTGGCGGGAGATTTAGACACGACGGCATAGCTGTTTCCGCCTGTTGGGCCTAAGGTTCCGCTGAGTGGACCAGTTAAATAAATTAATGGGTTATCGGGGTCAAACGCGTCCGTGCCCGGCTTAGAGTTATCCATAAGCAACTTGATGCCAAGACCTATACCGCCAATGTAGTCCTTAGCCATCTTTTCACTTAAAGGTTCGGTAGAAATTTTCCCTGTTGTAAGATTAACACGCAAAATTTTACCCGCGTAAGCGAACATTTACTTTTTCTCTCCCCTCGTATTACTGGTTTATATACCTTCAACAAAAACTATATTAAGTTAATGGATTCCCACCTGAAAAAATTACGTAAAAACATCCGACATGCTTCAGCGGTGAATTCGATGCAAACCCGACTTCAAGCCGCACAGCATGTTAGGCATGTTGCTTCAGCTAAGAAATGATTATATAACTTCAGCGCTTGTATCCTATCGTCGGGGGCGACCACTGTTGAAAGTAACAGTAGACTATTTGGGCAGCGTTAAACAATCCTTGGGCTTAAAACAAGCCGAGCAAATTGAACTGAAAGACGCCGCCTCAGTGCTTGACCTGCTGCATTTACTCGCTGAAAAACACGGCGACCCCTTCAAAAAATCCGTTTACGAACCTAACGACTCCGACTTAAAACCCTACTACATACTATCCATAAACGGTTTACTGACAAACCAGCTGAACGACATGAAAACTGAACTTAAAGACGGCGACCGCTTAATTTTCATGCCTGTCGTCACCGGCGGCTGAAGAAGAGCGAAAGCGTTAAGCCGAAAACCAGCAACGTTACTCTGTCAGTGAAAAGCATGAACAGAACGGAAGCCGTGAAACAAGTTGCCTTTGAAAACGACAAGATTGACGGGCTATTAGTTTTTAACAGCTCCAACCTGACGTGGCTTACGGGTTTTTGCGGCGCCAGCGCCATGTTGATTCCGCGAGCCGGCGAAAGTGTCGTTTACGTTCAAGGCGTCAACTACGCGCAGGCGGAGGCGGAACTGCGCGGTTTTAAGGTGGAGCTGGTGAAGCACGGCGAGAACATGATGGATAAAATTGCGAAGCAGGCTTCAGCGCTAAACGCCAAGAGGCTTGCCGCGGACACCCTTAACGTTGAAAGCTGGCGCGCCTTATCCAAGCGTTTGGGTAGTGAAAAAACGCTGGAGGTTGACTCTGGCTTTCTTCGGGAGCTTCGCAAAGTCAAGGATAAAAACGAGATCAAGCTGATGCGCAGGGCTGGCGAGTTAACAAGCGAGGGCATGCGGGTTGCCTGTGAAGTGGTGGCGGCTGGCGTGAAGGAGTATGAGGTGGCAGCTGAAATCGAGTATGCCCTGCGGAAGAAGGGGTCCTCTGGCACGGCTTTCGAGACGATTGTAGCGTCTGGTCTTGCCTCGGCGTTTCCTCACGGCGGCTGCTCTGACAGAGAAATTAGGGAAGGCGACTTGGTTGTTATCGACATGGGTGCCACGTACAAGTTTTACCGGTCTGACATGACGCGAACGTTTGTGGCGGGGAAACCTTCGGCGAAGCAGAAGAAGCTCTATGAGGTTGTGAGGGCGGCGCAGAAGAAGGCGGTTGAGGCGATGAAGCCGAACGTTGAAGCGAAGGATGTTGACGCGGCTGCCAGAAAGGTGATTGCGGACGCAAGCTACGGAGAGTATTTCGTGCATGGTCTGGGTCACGGCGTCGGATTGGACATACATGAGCCGCCCACTTTGAGCCCTGACAGCGAAGACGTGCTGGCGGCAGGCAACGTGGTGACCCTGGAGCCAGGCATCTACCTTGTGGGCTACGGCGGCATCCGCATAGAAGACACCGTGCTGGTGCAGAAAAAAGGCACGGAAAAACTCACAAACGGACCTTACGCTCTGGGCAAAGAATACCTGTAATATGAGCAGGGATGCGTGTCCGATGCCATAATGCAACAAAGAGAAGATGCCGTATTGTTTTTTCTCAGCTGAAAATCCATAAGAGTTTTAAGCTTAACGCTGAATCTTCACGAAGCAGGACCGAGAACAAACATGGACACTTGGCGTTTGATCCCCCTTGAAACCCACAACGGCTTCATGAACATGGCCATCGACGAAGCCATCCTCACCAGCCGCATCCAAAACCTGGTTCCCAACACCATAAGATTCTACCAGTGGAAACCCAGCGCCGTAACCATCGGCAAAAACCAGAACCCCAACGAGCAGGTTTACTTGGACGCGCTTCGTGAACACGGCGTGGACCTCGTCCGCAGAACAAGCGGCGGAGGAACAGTCTACCACGACCAAACAGGCGAAATCACCTACAGCGTCACTGCCCAAACCCGCGACCTCGGCAAAGACGTGACAGCGGTCTACACATCCGTTTACGCGGCCGTCAACGATGCGCTTAGGCTGCTAGGTATACCAGCCGACTTCAGCGAAGGCAACCAGAAAAACTGCCCCAACCTGACCGTGGCGGGCAAGAAAATCAGCGGCAGCGCCCAAACCATCAGGCACGGCGTCGTCCAGCAGCACGGCACCCTCCTGCTCAGCGTGGATTTACCCCTGATGTTTAAGCTGCTGCGCGTTCCGTTCACAGACGACTGCAGCGTTGCGGCGCAGGTGGCTCAGCGCAAAATAACCAGCGTCCAAAACGAGCTTCACCACGCGGTCTCGGCGGAAACGGTTCAGAACGCCCTCGCCCAGGGCTTCAAGGCTATTTTGAAAGTCAACCTTGAAAAAGGCGCGTTAACCCAGTTCGAGCAGGCTCTCGCCAACAAGTTTTACAAGGAGAAATTCTCCACCGCAGGTTGGAACGCAACGGGCACAATCACTTCTTCTCAAGGCGCCACCTAACACCCTGCGCCGTGTCCTCCACAACCACGCCCATATCCTTCAGCTGCACGCGAAGCGCATCCGCGGTCGCCCAGTCCTTTGCCTTCCGCGCCTCTTCACGCTCAGCGATAAGCTTTTCAGCACCCTCGGGCAGCACCTCAGTCTCAACCTTGCCGATTACACCTAAAACCTTGTCCAAATCCGCCATAAACCTGCCAGCGGCTTCCGCTTCACTGCTACCGACTTCGCCCTTGTCAAGCAGGTTGTTGACTTCACGCACAAAATCGAACAGTGCGCCTAACGCCACGCTGATGTTCAAGTCGTCATCCATGGCACCGCCGAATCCCGCCTGCACACCACGCAGCAACTCCGCAACCTGGGCGTTTCCGCTTGCACCGTTCGCGTCTTGCAGCCGCCGCACAAAGTTCCGTAGCCGTTCCACGGCGCCTTTGGCTGCTTCTAAACCTTCAAAAGTGAAGTTGAACTGCTGCCTGTAATGCGTTGACAGCAGCAAGTAGCGGATCGCAATCGGGTCGTAACCTTTCTGAAGCAGGTCGCGCAGCGTGTAGTAGTTGCCAAGCTTCTTCGCCATCTTCTTGCCCTCCACCTGCAGATGCTCGTTGTGCAGCCAGTAACGCACAAACTTCTTGCCCGTGGCCGCCTCGCTTTGGGCAATCTCGTTCTCATGATGAGGAAACATGTTGTCGATTCCACCGCAGTGAATGTCAAAGGTTTCGCCCAGATAGCGCATGGACATGGCGGAGCATTCAATATGCCATCCAGGCCTGCCCTTGCCCAACTCGGTTTCCCAACAAACGTCTCCGTCTTCAGGCGTCCAAGCCTTCCACAGCGCAAAATCCTGCGCTTCCTCCTTCGCGTACTCGTCCGTTTTCACTCTGGCACCCGCTTTGAGTTCTTGGACGTTGATGTGGCTGAGCTGGCCGTACGCTGGAAACTTGCTGATGGCGAAGTAGATACTGCCGTCCTGAGCCTTGTACGCGTAGCCCCTCGCCATTAACGTCTTGACTAAGCTGACCATTTCTTGGATGTGCTCTGTCGCCCTCGGGTAAACGGTTGCCGGCTCCACGTTCAAGGCTTGGATGTCCTCGAAAAAGGCTTCCGCGTAACGCTTCGTGAACTCTCCAAGCGGCACACCCTGCTTCTGGCTGCCCCGTATGGTTTTGTCATCCACATCCGTCAAGTTCATCACGTGTGTGACCTTGTAGCCGCGGTATTCCAGCCACCGCTTAAGCAAATCCTCAAACAAGAAAGCCCGAAAGTTGCCGATGTGCGCAAAATCGTACACGGTGGGTCCGCATGTGTACATTCCCACCTTACCCGCCTCCAAAGGAACAAACTTTTCCTTTCGCCGAGTCAACGTGTTAAAAAGGCACAAGCCCTCTGCAGAAGCGCTCATTGCTGTTCCCTGTGAAGTACACGGACAGAAATTATATAAGCGTTCCACAAGCGAAAATTTAGTTGCGATGCATAAGCTTTTAATTCCCCGTTTTGCACGCCCTAAACCAAGGCAGGTTATCCAGCAAATGGTTACCTTAAACCTCGACAAGATTTTCAACCCTCAAAGCGTAGCCATCGTAGGCGCCAGCGACGTTGAAGGCTCAGTCGGATACGCAATCGTGAAAAACTTCACTCAACTCGGCTACGCCGGCAAAGTTTACTTCGTTAACATACGCAAACCCGAAATTCTCGGGGTAAAAACCTACCAGAAAATAGGGCAAATCCTGGAACCCGTGGACTTGGCGATGATTGCCACGCCAGCGAAAACCGTTCCCGCCGTGGTGGAAGAGTGCGGAAGCGCAGGAGTAAAAGGCGTCATCATCGTTTCAGCGGGCTTCAAGGAAACGGGCGCTGAAGGCAAAGCCTTGGAAAACAAGATTCTGGAAGCAGCTAAAAAATACGGCGTAAGAGTGATCGGACCTAACTGCATTGGCGTAATCCGCCCCCGAATAAACCTTAACGCCACGTTCGTGGATAAAATGCCCAAGCCCGGCAAGGTGGCTTTCATCTCTCAAAGCGGCGCGTTAGGCTCCGCCATCCTCGACTGGGCGATGCATGAGAACATTGGCTTCAGCAACTTCGTCTCCATAGGCTCCATGATAGACGTGGACTTCGGAGACCTTATAGACTACTTCGGCACCGACCCCAAAACCAAAAGCATACTCATGTACGTGGAAGGCATCACCGAAGCCCGCAAGTTCATGAGCGCCGCCCGCCACTTCGCACGCACAAAGCCCATCATAGTGGTTAAAGCAGGCAAGTTCAGCGAAAGCGCCAAAGCCGCGGCATCCCACACCGGTTCACTTTCAGGCGAAGACGCCATCTACGACGCCGCGTTCAAGCGTGCAGGCATCGTCCGCGTGGAAGAAATTGAAGACCTGTTCAACGCCGCCGAAGTGTTAGGGACTCAACCTTTGCCGCGTGGACCCAACTTGGCGGTTATCACGAACGCGGGCGGCCCCGGAGTTATGGCAACCGACGCGCTTATCGCGAAGGGAGGCAAGCTTGCCAAGCTAAGCCAGAAAACCATGGATGCGCTTAACCGTGTTCTGCCGTCCTTCTGGAGCAGAGGCAACCCCATTGACGTTCTTGGAGACGCGGGCGCTGACCGGTACAAGACGGCGGTTGAAGCCTGCCTGAACGACGCAAACGTTGACGGCGTACTTATCGTTTTCACTCAGCAGGCGGTTTCGCAAGCGGTTGAGATAGCCACAACCGTCGTTGAGTTGGTGAAGAGCAAGGCGTACCAGAACAAGACCATACTGACCAGTTTCATGGGTTACGGCGCGGTGCAGGAAGCAAACTGTCTTCTCAACGCGAACAACATCCCCACGTACTCCACGCCTGAAAACGCCATAAAAACGTACATGTACATGTACCAGTACCAGCGCAACCTTGAACTCATCTACCAGACACCAGAAGAGCGCCCGGTGGACAAAGTGCCGCCCAAAAGACCGATTATGGTTATTCTGAGAAACGCGGCCGCGGAAAACCGTGAACTGCTGACTGAAGACGAAGCCAAAAGGCTCTTGGATTACTACAATTTTCCGGTTGTGAAAACCGAAGTCGCCACCACCACGAGTGAAGCAGTTGCCTTCGCCCATCAGATTGGTTACCCTGTGGTTCTCAAGATTCTTTCGCCCCAAATAGTGCACAAAACTGATGCGGGCGGCGTGATGCTTGACCTGAATTCTGACGCGGAAGTCAAGCAGGCCTTTGACATCATCATAAATAGGGCAAAGAAGTATAATCCAGACGCCGAGATAATAGGGGTTACCGTTCAGCCCATGGTAACGGGGAAGGGCTACGAGGTCATATTGGGCGGAAAAACTGACCCGCTGTTCGGTCCAGTAATCCTTTTCGGCATGGGCGGCGTGGGCGTGGAACTCTTCAAAGACTACTCGATTGGGCTGCCGCCGTTGAACACGACGCTTATCAGAAGAATGATGGAGGAAACCAAGGTCTACCAGCTTCTGAAAGGCTACAGGAACGTGCCGCCTGCGAACCTGAAAGTGCTGGAGGAAACGGTGGCGCTGTTCTCGCAGTTGCTCATCGACTTCCCGCAGATAAAGGAAATCGACATCAACCCGCTCCTGATAAACGAGAAAGAAGCCTGCATTCTCGACGCAAGAGTAAAAATTGACAAAGACAAGGTTTGCAAAAAGTTTGAGCCGCACGAGCATCTGGTGATAAGTCCGTACCCGAAGAGGTACGAGACCTATTGGAAGCTTAAGAACGGGCAAGAGGTGCTGTTGAGACCCATAAAACCTGAGGACGAGCTCATGTGGCTGGAGATGTTCCAAAGCTTCAGCGAAGAATCCATCCGCTATAGGTTCTTCCAGCTGCTTAAGGACACGCCGCACGAAGTCCGCGTTCGCTACTGCAACATCGATTATGACCGTGAAATCGCCATAGTAGCGGAACTCAGCGAAGAAAACCGCCGAAGAATCTTGGGAGTTGGAAGGCTCAGCATTGAACTTGGCGGGAAAAGCGGCGAACTTGCCTTCATCATTGTTGACCAGTGGCAAGGTCAAGGCTTAGGAACCAAAATGGTGGATTACGTGCTTGAAATAGCCAAAGACATGGGTGTCGAAACGGTCTACGCCATAATGCTACCTGACAATCGGAGAGCGCTGAACTTGACGAAGAAGATGGGCTTCAAACTGGAGTACTTAAGCGACGGCACGGTGAAAGGGGTGCTTAACCTCAAAGAGGAAGTGCTCAGCGCTAAATGTCCAAAACCGCTTGCCCAAGCGGAGGAAAAAGAAGAGAGCGCTTCAGAAAAAGAGGAAAAGGAAGCTGAGCCAGAGGCGGAAGTAACCCAGTTGTAACGGGCAGCCCCTGAAGTTTCCCGTTTTTTGGCGCGATATCTGAGCGTCTTAAACGAAGTGCACTTTGACAGCGTGTGTCGAGCAGGAAATGCAGGGGTCGTAGGCTCTGGCTAGCATTTCTAAGGTCAGCTCGATTTCCTTCGGCTTTTTGTCTATGATCTTTGGCACCAGCGCTTTCATGTCTAATTCGATGTTGCCGTGGTTCTGGTTGGTTGGGATGACGCAGTTGGCTTTGGTGCAGACGCCTTTCTCGTTGTACGTGTAATCGTGGAACAGGATGCCTCTGGGAACTTCTACTGCGCCGACGCCTCTGCCTGCTTTAACTTTTATTTTTGGGTTGTTGTAGTCTGGTTGGCTCTTTAATCCGGCGGCTTCAAGTTCGTTAATCAGCCTGATTGAGTCTTCTACGCTGTGAACGACCTCTACTAGCTGTGCGATGCTGTTCATGAACGGGTTGTGGCACACTGGTTTCAAGTTGAACATTTTAGCGACACTTTTTGCTAAGGGAGACAGCAGATCATAGTTGTTGTTGAGTCGGGCAAGGGCGCCGACCATGTAGGAGTCTCGAACGTGTTTTGCCCGTTTCGCCGTTGACTGGGGTACAATGTACTCGTTAGTGTAGGAAAGGTATTCGCTTGCCGGCGCTGAGTCGGTGTCGGTGGAGGCGATTTTTCCGTCGTAAAGCGCGTACTCGTCGGGTTTGGTTAACGAGATGAACTCGGTTTCCCTAACGAAGTCAGGGATTTTAGGCGCCAAGCTCTGGAACAATTTCGCTGCGGCTTGCAGGTCTGGAACGGAAGCTTTCAGCCGTTCTCTGAGTCCGCTTAATTCTTTCATGGTGGGGATTTTTGAGAAACCACCCGGTAGCAGTCTTTGGGGATGTGTTGTTCTGCCGCATAGCATGTCGGACATCTCGTTTGCCAGTCTGTGCAGGCGCAGAACGGTTTTGACTTCGTCAGGATTAGATGATGCCAGTGGAATGACGGAGCCCACGCCCATGAGGTCTGGAAGAACCAGAAAGCCCACGTGTAAAAGGTGGCTCTGCATGTTTTCTGCGTGCAACGCGATTTTTCTAAGTTTGAGGTCTTGTTCGCTTATCTTGATGCCCATCGCTGCTTCAGTGGCTTCTAAAGATGCAAGGGTGTGGCCTATGGAGCAGATGCCGCAGATGCGCGAGGTTATGTGGTGCAGCTCGCTCCATTTGCGTCCTAAAACCATGGCTTCAAAGAAGCGGGGGGCTTCAGAAATGTTCCATTCGCAGCGCTCCACGGTTCCGTTTCTCACGTTTACGTAGATGTTTCCGTGGCCTTCAACTCTGGTCACGTGGTGTACTTCAACATCAAAGTTTTTGTTTTCCATTATCTTTTCCTCTCCTGCCATCCGAAATATAACTTAAACTTGTTAATCGCGTCGTCAACCGTGAGACCATACTTGATTAAAACTTCCTTTTGGGAGTTTTCGTTCGGGTTATCCACCAAGCCGCGGCAGCCCCAGCATATGGTTCCTTCGTTAACGCAGCAGCTGTTGCAGCCAGCTCGGGTGACGGGGCCTACGCAGAACTGGCCTCTTTCAAACGCGCAAACGTTCTCGTTTTTCTTGCATTCAACACAAACAGGGTAATTGGGTATGTCGGGTTTCTTTCCCAGCAGAAGCGCCTTGACTACGTGGAGAAACTCTTCTCGGGTTATGGGGCACCCGTACACGTAAGCGTCCACCGGAATCACCGCGTCTATAGGTCTCGCCGCGTAAGTGTCGAACAAATTGGCTTTGTCGCCGTAAACGGTTCGCCTGACATCATCCAGGTCCTGATAGTTTTTCAAAGAGTTGATGCCGCCGATTGTAGCGCATGAGCCGATGGCAACCACGTACTTCGCGTTCTTCCTGATTTCCTTCAGTCTGTCTTCGTCCTGAAGTCGGGTGCAAGACCCTTCGACGAACGCTATGTCATAGTTGTCGCTGTGTTCTTTCATGACCTCTCTGAAACTTACTACTTCAACCTGATCCAGCAGGTCAAGAAGTTCTTCTTCCAAGTTGGCGACTTGCAACTCGTCTCCTTCGCAGCCTGCGAAGTCAAAGAAAGCTACTTTTGGTTTCATTATAATGCCTCCGGTACTCCTTTAATTTTTGAGTAATTAAACACTGGACCATCCTTGCACACGTAGATCTGGTTGATTTGGCAGTGTCCGCATTTTCCAACGCCGCACTTCATTCTCCGCTCAAGAGAAACAATTATGTGGTCGTCTGGAACATTTCGCTTTTTCAAGTCCGCGATAACGAATTTGTACATTATTGGGGGACCAACCACAATCGCGTAGGTGGTTTCGGGATCAAAATTAACCTGAGGAATCAACGTGGTAATCACGCCGATGTTCCCAGCCCATAACTCGTTTTCAGGGCACCAGTCAACGGAAGGCTTGTAATCCACATCCTCTCTTTTCTCCAGGGCAGCCATCTCGTCGCCGAACAGCTGTTCACGTGGTTCTTTGCATCCGTAGAGCAGGGTAACGCGGCCGTAATCCGCTCTTTTGTCTAAAACATAGTTTAACATCGACCGCAACGGTGCAATGCCGAGACCGCCTGCGACAAACAAGATGTCTTTGCCCTTCAAGAACTCGGTGTCAAAGCCGTTTCCGAATGGGCCTCGGATTCCAATTTTATCCCCTTTATTAAGCGTGTGAAGCTTGGTGGTCAAACTTCCTATTTTGCGCACGCAAATTTCAAACGTTCCCTTTTTCGTTGGCGATGACGACACGGAAATCGGTGCTTCGCCTACGCCGAAAACGGAAACTTGAACAAACTGGCCGGGCTTATGATTCAGGTTGGAACCATCATCCAACTTTATTTCAAACAAAGTTTCGTGATAGCTCATAGGCACCTTCTTAACAATGGTCGCCAGCTTTGGAACGTAGTTTATGTTGCCTTCAGTTTCAATGCTCACGTCAGGTTGAGCCACTGGAGCTACTTGCTCACCCGTGTTGGTGACTTCATTGTACATGTCGTTGAAAAGGTTAACGGGATTAGCGATGTCAGGCAGGCAGTTTGATGAGCATCGGCCACAGCCAACGCATGAAATAAAACCAAATCGGTCGAAAAGGTACTTGCCTTTCTTGAAGTATCGGTGCCTGTACCTTGTGGGTCTCGTGGGGCGGAAGTTCTCTCCTGAGGCAATCTTGGCGAAATCTTCTAGTAAGCAGCCGTCCCACGTTCTAATTCGCTCGCCCTCCTTAAGGGATAAATCAGGGTTCTCTTTAACATCAAAACAGTAACACGTTGGACAAACCAAGACGCAGGAGCCGCATGCTAAACAAGCCTCAGCGTGTTTCTCCCAAAAACTGCTCTTTTCATAACTTTTGCTCAGAAGCTCAGGGATGAGTTCAGTGTCAAAATTAAACTTCTGCTGCGACATGTTCATAATTTCCCGTTTCTTCTGACCCACCAACTGAATGTCCCGCGCCAAAGCGTCGGAAACATTTTTGGCGTATTTCTCAAGAAGCGCCTCGCCCTTCTGAGAGCCCACGTTGATGGCGTACCTGTTGCCCAGGTCCGTCAGCATCAAGTCATAGCCGTAGTCGACGGTGGCGCAGCCCATGTAGGGCGCGAAGCACCATTTGGACATGTTTTGGATGTTAACGCCGATGATTATGGATGCCTTGCGTTTTTCAAAGTAGTAGGGGTCGGACTTGGTTTCTCTGAAAATCTCGTCCATGTGAAGTAAAGCTACAATGTCATAGGGATGAACGCCTAAGAGTATGGTGGGCTTAAAATCAGCAGGGTCTTTGGCGAAAAACCCGTTAGCCACGTTATAGGTTACCAGAGTTTCCCGCTGAGGGAAGAAGTACTTCTTTGGAGGCAGAAGCGTAACGTCATAATCCAATCGCAATTCGCCTGCGGATTCTAGCTGTCCGAAAGCGAATTTGTTGCCCTTTGCTTTGACCCCTATAACGTTTAATGAATCGTCTTTTATAAGTGAGTTAACAAACTTGTTAAAATCTTCTTTTGATATTATGCGCATATTTTTATCCTCTCCCTATGACTAATATCGGGTAATTTTGATGGAAGTATTGGGCAATTGGGACTTTTATGGGTTTCCTAAAGATGAACCAAGATTTGATAATGAAACAACAAACTTTATGGGTTGCAGACGATTTTCAAGAATTTAATGGGTTTAGAGATTCCCGCCCTAAAAAACAAATGTAAACGTTTCCGCTAAGCCGCGGCGGTTATGCTTCACGATAAGTTTTTATGTTTTCGCTATCTAACCTTATATACAACTACTTTTCAGGTAACTCCTGAGATATTGGGTGAGCTTGAATCATGTTAGAAATCCAGATTGTGGAGGATTGGGTCCCTTGTCCAAAGAAGACAATCGACGCATAACGTTAGAAAAAGCGATGAAAGAACATGACTATCAAGAGAGCGCACTTCTGGAGATACTTCACAAGGCCCAAGGCATCTACGGCTACCTTGACAAAGAACTACTGATGGACATTTCCCAGTCGCTTAACCTTCCACCAAGCCACGTTTTCGGCGTAGCAACATTCTACAGCTTCTTCAAACTCAAAAGTCCAGGTCAGCACATTGTCACCGGATGCTTAGGCACAGCATGCTACGTGAAGGGCGCCGATGAAATCATGCAAGCAATCGAACATGAATACGACATAAAACGCGGCGAGTCAACCCCAGACGGAAAATTATCCCTGCTTGTGACACGCTGCATCGGAGCCTGCGCCATGGCACCAACCATAGTTGTAGACAACGAGATGATAGCCAAAGCCACAAAAGAAGTTGTTTTAAAGAAAATAAAAGAAGTTCTTGGAGGCAAAAAAACTGAATCTCGCTGACATCCAAAAAATAGCCGAGCAAGAAATAGATTTTGAGAGAGCTTACAAGTACCGCATAAACGTGTGCTGCTCAAGCGGCTGCGTTCCGCTCGGCGCATTAAAAGTTTTAAAGGCATTTGAAGATGCGGTGAAGGAGCTTGGCGTGGACAAAGAATGCAAAGTCGCCAGAACAGGTTGCCCAGGCACCTGCGCGGTCGGTCCCGCGGTGATGATTGAGCCTGGAGATTACCTATACCAAAACGTGACTCCTGAAAAAGCCCGAGAAATCGTCCGAGACCACATTGTCCTCGGATTACCCATTAAAGACATGCTTTACAAGAACGAAGCATTCTACAAGAAACAGCAGCGTCTTGTGTTGCGGAACGCGGGCAAAATCGACCCCCAAAGAATTCAGGATTACATCGCTATGGGCGGGTACTCCTCCATCGTGAAGTGTTTGGCAACCATGACCCCGCAAGGCGTCATCTACGAGGTCGAAACCAGCGGTCTCAGAGGCAGAGGCGGCGCAGGTTTTCCAACAGGAAAGAAATGGGGACTCGTGGCACGCGCGCATAGCAAACCGAAGTATATCGTTGCTAACTTGGATGAGGGTGACCCAGGCGTTTTCGCTAACCGCACTTTGGCTGAAGCCGACCCCCACGCCATATTGGAGGGCATGTTGATTGCCGCTTACGCCATAGGCGCAGAGAAAGGGTACCTGTACATCAGGTCGGAGTACCCGTTGGCTATTCAAACTTTGCAGAAAGCGATTGCTCAGGCAAAATCGCTATCGCTTCTAGGCGATAACGTTTTGGACACAGGTTTCAAGTTTGACGTGGAACTCCGCTTTGGCGCTGGAGCCTTCGTGGCGGGCGAGGAAACAGCCATTCTCGCGTCTGTTGAGGGACGCAGAGCTATGCCTCGTCCGCGTCCACCATACCCTGCTAACTCAGGTTTATGGGGAAAACCAACGTTGATACAAAACGTGGAAACACTTGCCAACATCCCACTGATAATTCATAACGGCGGCGCATGGTTCAGCAAAATCGGCACGCCGCAATGCACAGGAACCAAATGCTTCTCGCTGACAGGAAAAACCAACAACCCTGGACTCATCGAGGTTCCCATGGGTATCACTTTGAGGGAAGTCGTTTTTGACATAGGCGGCGGGGTCCCAGAAGGAAGAAAATTCAAAGCTGTGCTGGTGGGCGGTCCATCAGGCGGGTGCCTTCCCGATACTCTACTGGAGTTGCCTATTGATTACGACTCGTTAACTCGGGTGGGAGCCATAATGGGTTCGGGTGGAATCGTGGTTCTTGACGACAAGTCATGCATGGTTGACACAGCCAAGTTTTTCACGGAATTCTGTGTTGAAGAATCCTGTGGCAGGTGCACCCCGTGCAGGGCAGGACTTATTCGAGTGAAGGAAGTTTTTGACGGAATCACTCAGGGCGATGCAAGAGTGGAGGACATCGCTACGCTGGAGAAAGCAAGCGTTTACATCAGGGATGCAAGCCTTTGCGGTCTCGGGCAAACCGCGCCTAACCCCGTTTTGACGACGTTACGATACTTCAAAGATGAGTATATGGAACATATCCAAGACAAAAAGTGCAGAGCGGGAAAATGCTTCAAGAAAGAGGAGAAGGTGTAAGCGATGGGCGATTCAATAGTCACTTTGAAAATCGACGGGTTGGAAGTTCACGTTCCCGAGGGAACCATGATACTGAAAGCCGCCAAAGACAACGGAATCATAATTCCCACCCTGTGCTACTTGGAAGGGTTAACCCCGTACGGCGGATGCCGCCTGTGCCTTGTGGAAATCAGCGGTTCGCCAAAACTGTTTCCAGCCTGCATAACACCCGTCAGCAGCGGCATGGAAGTCACAACCCAGTCGGAAAGGCTTAAGGAGTACCGTAAAATGGCAGTGCAGTTGTTGCTGGCGGAGAGGACACATGTCTGCTCAGTCTGCGTGGCTAACGACCACTGTGAACTGCAGAGTTTGGCGAATCAGCTAGGGGTCGACCATACGATGTTCGAACGCAACTTTACTAAAGAAGAGATTGATTCAACCCATGACTTCTTGGTTATCGACAGGAACAGGTGCATCCTGTGCACGCGTTGCATACGGGTGTGCGACGAAATCGAAGGTGTCCACACGCTGGATTTGAAGCTGCGTGGAAAAGACGCGCAGGTCATAATGGATTTGGATAACAAGTGGCTTAACTCTTGTTCCTGCACTTCATGCAGAAAATGCGCTAAAGTTTGTCCAGTTGGCGCCATTTACATCGAAGGTGAACCCGTGGCGCATACGAAGAACAAGGATATTGCCGAGTTCATCAATGCAAGGAGAAATCGGAAATGACAGCAGCGGAGAAAACTAAAGTCGCCACGATCTGGCTCAGCGGCTGCTCAGGGTGCCACATGAGTTTCCTTGACCAGGACGAGCTTCTGGTGGCGTTGGCGAAGCGGATTCAGCTGGTTTACAGCCCAATCGTGGATGTGAAGGTTTTCCCTGAAAACGTGGATGTGACGCTTATTGAGGGCGCGGTGGCGAACGAGGAGCAGCTGGAACTGCTTAAGGAGGCGAGGGCGCGGACGAAGGTGCTGATTTCGCTGGGGGACTGCGCGGTGACCGGCAACGTTACAGCGTTGCGGAACGCTTGGGCGGACAGCGACAAGGCGGTTCTTGAAAGAGCATTCATCGACCACACGGATGTGAACCCGGAAATCCCGTCGGAGGTGCCTAAGCTGTTGAGGAAGGTGCATCCGCTCCACGAAGTTGTCAAAGTGGACTTTTTCATTCCGGGTTGTCCGCCGTCTGCGGGGCTGATAAACTACGTGCTGACGGAGTTGTTGGCTGGAAGGACGCCTAACATGGAGGGGAGGTCAAAGTATGGTTGAGGGGAAAGACATGAGCAGAGAGATTGTGATTAGCCCGATTACGAGGATTGAGGGACACGCTAAAGTAACCATCCATCTGGGGAAGGATGACTTGGTTAAGGAGGCGCGTTTCCAAGTGGTTGACTTCAGGGGATTCGAGAAGTTCGTTGAGCGCCGCCCGTTTTACGAGATGCCAAGCATCACTTCAAGAGCCTGTGGCATCTGCCCGGTAAGCCACCTGTTGGCTTCGGCGAAGGCTTGCGACGAGATTGTGGGGGTGAACCCGCCGAAAACAGCCATCCTGCTGAGGCGGTTGATACATATGGGGCAGCTGATTCAATCGCACGCGTTGAACTTCTTCCATCTCGCGTCGCCTGACCTGCTGTTGGGCATGGACTCGGACCCTGCGCAGCGGAACATTTTCGGTTTGATGGAGAAGCAGCCGGGCTTAGCCCTGCAGGGGATTAAGCTGCGGAAGTTTGGGCAGGAAATCATCGAGAAAGTGGCGGGGAAACGGATTCATTCTAGCGACTGGATTCTGCCTGGCGGCGTGCAGTGGCCACTTACGAAGGCGAAAGCGGATTACTTGCTGGCTAATCTGCCAGAAGCGCAGGATATCACGTTGAAGACGATTGCGATGTTTAAGGAGCGGCTTGCGGGGTTTGAGGAGGAAGTGGAGAACTTCGGGAATTTCCCGTCTTACTACATGGGTTTGGTTACGCCAACTGGCGGGTTGGAGATGTATGACGGCAACCTGCGCATCGTGAACGAGAAAGGCGAAGTCGTGGCTGACCAGCTTGACCCATCGCGGTATCAGGAGTTCATCGGGGAGGCGGTGGAGCCGTGGTCGTACATGAAGTTTCCGTACTACAAGCCGCTGGGCTATCCCGACGGCGTTTACCGTGTAGGCCCGTTGGCTCGGCTGAACGTGGCTGCTTATTGTGATACGCCGCTTGCTAACGCGGAGCTGAAGGAGTTTAAGGAGCTGGGTGGGAACGTGGTTCAAAGCACCTTCCTTTATCATTACGCTCGGCTGGTGGAGGTTCTGTTCTGCATCGAAACCGCTAAGAAGCTGCTTGATGACCCTGAAATCCTGTCGGAGCGCGTCACCTCCAAGGCTTTCGTCAACAACTACGAGGGCATAGGCGTGGCTGAGGCGCCGCGGGGCACGCTGATTCACCATTACAAGGTTGACCCGCAAGGCATGATACAGTGGTGCAACATGATAATCGCCACGGAACACAACAATCTGGCGTATAACAAGGCGGTGACGCAGGTTGCCCAGAAGTACGTGAAGGCGAAGCAGCTGCAGGAAGGCATGCTGAACAGGGTTGAAGCGGTCATACGCGCGTTTGACCCGTGTTTAAGCTGCGCAACGCACGCTGTGGGACAAATGCCCCTGGAAGTACAGCTAATTGACGCGGAAGGCAAAATCATAGACAAAAAAACACGATAAATCACCAACCAACAGACTTCGCTGTATCTGCATCTCTAAAATTATTTTTAGAGTTTTTCTGGACAAAGCATTAACTCCAAGTTCCTTTGTCTTGTACTCTTATGGCTGAGGAATATGATTCACATTTTGCATCTGCTGACAACTCCAAAATAACAGAGTATTCCGATGCATCTTGAAGGGACCTTACTCCATCATCATCAAAAGTTACCATAGTTGCTGTATAAGTGGCGTATTCATTTGCACCAATCACCAATATTTCTTCTTGAAAACCTTTTGTTTGAACGTTAACACTGTTTAAGAACAAAGTAATTGTGGCTTTATCCAATGAAACAGTAAACGTTCCTTTATTATGAATATTCAATTCTATATCAGCTGAGAAATATGAAGAAGTCTTTTCGGTTGTCAATTTTGTTAGCTCAACCGATATGCTATTTACTGATTCTTTCCGCTTTTGTTCTAATTCTAATGCCTGTTGACGTGCTTCTTCCTCTTCCTTTGCTTGCTGTTGTAACTTGGCTAAGATTTGTTGCTGTTGCCAAAAGTAACTAACAATTACGACAGAGCTGATTATTACACCTGTTATAGAAGCTACCATATACATCTTTTTTCGGTCTATTGTAGCTCACTCTCCATTTATGCAGTAGTCTGTTTAGAGCTATAACACTTTGCATTTTCCTAAAATTATTAATGACACTTAAGACAAATTGTTGTGTATCGTGTGAAATAGAATGCCCAATCTTGAGGAACACTGCAGAAGAACATTGAAGCGATATGGAGTAGAAGGCAGCGACATTCATACATGGCTAGATGAACCCTCAAGAGAGTATGCAGGTTCTCACAGGCAATTTCGACATGACACAGAGACGATAAAATTAGTGGGAGAGATTTTTGGAAAAACCTATGGAAAAAGCCTTGCTGAGAACATAGCCTTAGACCACATAATGGTTGACCACGAAGGAGAAATCAAAAAAACGCAACACTACCATTGTTGTCAATCTTCCAGAGAAAAAAGAAATACCCACAATTCCCTGCAGTTACTGTCAGACTCTGTTAAAACCAAGCGACCAAACTTGTCCTAAATGTGGAGCTACCAGAACGAAAATTATCGAACAATTTGACAGCGCCTATGAACTGGAAAAACTGAAACTCCAAGAGGAAAAAAGACAAAAGAGAAAAGAGTTAAAGCGGGAGCTTTTTCTAAAGGGGCTTTTACCAGAAGAAAGGGTTCGTTGGCTATGGATAACGCCAAGAGACCCCATTTTGCAGAAAATGGTACACGAAGATTTTGAAAAACATCCTGAATTGAGAGTAAAATTTGAGCAAGATGTTGAAAAGCGAAGAAAAGCAAAAGCCAGAAAGCCATACGTTAAACTTTTTTCGTTTCTTATCTTAGTCTCAATTCCAGCGATCTACTTGTGGACTATCTTTTTCCTTTTCGGAATCATCTGGTTTGTTGTTGGAAGCGTTATTGTTTTAGCCCTATAAATGGAAAATCCGGAGCCAACAAGATTAACCAAGCAATGCAAGTTTAAGATGGATATTTTTTTTCGTTGATTAGGTTTCCTGAGATTGTTATTAGGAGGTTGTTGCCGTTTATTGTTACTACGCGGTGTTTTTTGTCCATGTTGTAGAATCTTTTGAAGTTTCCTGGAATTTCTAAAACGAGTTTGCCGTTGTCTCTTTTTATGGGAATTTGTTTCAGGAAACAAGATATTTCTGCCCATTCTGGCATTTCGTGACCTGAAATTCCTATGGTTGTGCTGTCTAAGGCGTAAATGAACGCGGAGTCAAGCCAAGTTGGGTTTCCAACATGTAATAGTTTTTCGGGAACTTCCACAATGTTCGTGGGTTTTGATTCCTCGGGGTAAACGAGGTTCACGCGCCTGCCGTTTCTCTCTAAAGTCTTGATTACGATTTGCCCTTCGTTGAGTAGTCTTCTTATGGCGCCGTCAACGCGACCACTTTGCCACTTCAGCTTCTTCGCTAACTCATACTGTGAAAGCCCAGGATAACCCTTTACTTTCGCCAGTAAAATCTCGTCTGATTCGAGGCCTCTTTTGTTTCTTGTTTTCTGTTCCGTCATAGTGATAGTAGTAGTGGTAGTAGCGGCTAATTAAGTTTTTGGAATATTCCAAAATAACATAAATACGAAAACACGCATATTTAGAGCCATGCCACACTTCCAGCCTCGCAGAAAATTGTACGGTGGACAAATAGACTACGCTGCTCAGCCAAGAAAATGGATGAGAACACATAATTTTGCAAGCAGAACTGGATTGAAAGTCAAATTCGATACGGCGAATGGATAAGGGACAGAAACAGTCAGAACGGTTTCTTAATCTACGCAACCAACATCGATGGAACAAAAACCGTCACATTCTTAATCAAAATAATGTTTTTTGAAACTCACGTCCTTGTTTACCACATTCACCTCTTACGATGAAATCTCCCGCGCAGTGCTGAACAATGCATGTAACAGGACTTTCTGGGAACATTTCTGTTTACTATTTGCGTTTCTTAAAATAAGCCAGCAGACCTACCCCTACAATGGCCGCTGAAGCAATCAAAGCTAACAGTAATGCTGCCGGGAAGGGTGCTTCTGTCGGTTCGGTTAGAGTCTCTTCACTGGGGACTTGGATTTGTTGCATGTTTACGGGGTTCAAAAGTGGATTGCGGTCTTGGTTGTTTTCGTCTATGATGTATGGTGTCGCCCAGATGCCCGAGTCTTCCAGTTCTTCAGCATCAGGATACTCCTCAGCGTAGTTGCTCCAGTAGTTGCCTCCGTTTGGATAGCCGTTGTCCCATGTGTTTTCTGAAGGCAGCGGGACTCCCGGGAATTGTGGTTGTCCCCAAGAAGCATCATCGACCTGTTTTGTGTTATTGACAAAGTTGTTGTGGTAGATGAGGTTGCTTGACGATGTGTGGAAACTGATGCCTACGTCTTGGTCTGCTATGTTGTTTTCAGTGACTGTGTTGTTGTCTGCTGAACGGAGGAGGTAAATGCCCTTCTGGTTTCTGGTTATGTAGTTACCTGAAACAGTGTTCTGGTTTGAATATGAGAGTCGGATTCCCGCCCCACCGTTTGAGTTTATGTTGTTTTTTGTGATCTGGTTGTTTGAAGCGTAATTTAGAATCACGCCGTCGCCATAGGTGTTAGAAACGTCGTTGTTAGTTATTTGTGAGTTTGATGTCCAAGCCAAAAGCACGCCCTGCACGTTCAGATGAACGTTCTCAACAGTTATGCGTGTACAATTTACTAAGGCTAGGTAGCCAATGTTTGGGTAAGTGGACAGATTTATGGTCACGTCGGTTTCGTTGATTAGGCAGTAAATTTTTTTGCCGTTTACAGTGTTTGAATCATCAACGTCGTTGATAAATGACGATAGGGAGGGTTGTGGTGCGCCCGACATTTCGAAACCTATGTTAGTTCCACTTATGGAGTTGTCTCTGAGCACGTTGTTTGATGAAGTGTCCAGGAAAATACCGCCGCTGTTTGACAGCGTATTTGAAGAAATAACATTGCCCTCGCAACGTTCAAGACTAATGCTTCCGCTGCTCAGAAAGTTTGTTTCATTTAGTTCATTAAAGTCTGTGATGCTGTTCCCTGTTATCTTATTATAGTTTGACTTGTTCCTAAGAGATATTCCTTCGGGAAGATTGTTTCCGTCAAAAAAATTGTAAGAGCTTTCATACAAAGAGACAAAATAAAGCGTGTTTCTTGAGAAAGTATTGTAATCCGAATTTGACAGGTCAACACCGCCTTGCATTACGCTTGAAGCAACACTGTTCTCTGTAACATCATTATGAGAAGAAGACTCAAAAGCGATACCCGCTTCGACTTCCACGTTTATTTTGTTGCCAGATATAACATTGTTGTCGGACTCTCGAATCCGAATGCCTTTGTCTTCGGCTTGAATCTCATTGTCTATTATTTTGCAGCCAGAGCCGAAAATTTCAATTGCAGTTGCTGGAGAAATTACTTTCAGGTTTTTAACCTCCACGTTATCTCCGTTTACCGCATATATTTCGCCTTGAAGAGTGAACCCTGCTCCATCAAGCACGATGTTGCTTGCATCGATAACAATTGACGCCTCCTCAAGGTCGCTTGTGAACGTGTAAACATTTCCGCTACGCAGTATTGTGCTGGTCCCCTCCACGCTGCCGTCGGTTGTTATGTGAATGTTTAAGGGTTGAGCGGTTACCTGTTGAGTAACTCCCACTTGAAGCAAGATTACTGCAAGAACCAAAGTTACCCCGAACTTTTTTGCGAAAGTTATTGTTTAGCCCCTCATATAACAATGAGCAGGTTGGGTGATTAAAGGATTCTTACTAAGTTTCTTGACAAAACGGGTTTTTTTCAGTTAAGATATCTTGACCAACCATCATATTTGCCGTCTATTTGGATCCTAATAGAAATAGCATGCAGAAACCAGTAGAGGGGTCTATCTGCGCCGGGTGTTCTGCGGGATTCCATGCAGCCTGCTTTATATAAGGGGGGTATAAACTCTTCCGAGCCTAGTAGCATAACAAACCCGAAAAACCACCGCACAACCCCGAAAACCCAAATTAGCCCCGCAACAACCACCCACAAAACACCCGCAGTCACACATCAACTTTCAACCACAAAACCCATTAAGTTAATATAGCTTCCAACAACCTAATAATTCCCATAAAACGGAGGAAAAAAGGTTTGCACGGTTACGCAGGTCGCATTCTCCACGTTGACTTAACCACAGGAAAAACCCACACAGAAAAACTCAACATGGAATACGCCAAAAAATACATCGGCGGAATCGGCCTCGGCATGCGCCTATGGCTAGACAACTCCAAACCAAACCTCGACCCACTCACCCCAGAAAACCCGCTTGTCTTGGCACTCGGCCCAATCTCAGGAACCATGTTCCCCACAGGCGGAAACGGACACGCTTTCGTGGCAAAATCACCCGAAACCTTCGCAATCGGCGAAGCCATCGCACACGGCACCTTCGGCGCAGAACTCAAACGCGCAGGATACGACGCCATCATACTCACAGGCAAAGCAGAAAAACCCACTTACCTCTGGATCGACGACGACTCAGTCCAGCTGCTTGACGCTTCGAATCTCATGGGCAAATCCCCCGCCCAAACCGAAGAAACCATAAAAACCGACCTAGGCGACTACTACATCCGCGTAGCCGCCATCGGCATAGCCGGAGAAAAACTCACCCGCATCGCCTCCATCATAAACGAAAAAACCCGAGCCGCAGGACGCACCGGACTCGGCGCAGTCATGGGCAGCAAAAACCTCAAAGCCATCGCCGTCCGCGGCACACACGACATAATCCCAGCCAAACCCGACCAATTCATGGAAATGGTCCAAGAATTTCACGAACGCATGAAAGGACCAGCCACCAAAAAATACCGCACCCTCGGCACACCCGAAAACGTCCTCGTCCACAACGCACTCTACTGCATGCCCACACGCAACTACAACAACGCACACTTCGAAGACGCCGACAAAGTCAGCGGCGAACTCCTCAACGAGAAATACGTCGCAAAAATTATTGGCTGTAACAGCTGCGCCATGCGATGTGAACATGAAGTCGTAGTCCCAGAAGGACCCTACAAAGGCACCTTGACCCGCATGGAATATGAAACCCTCTGGGCAATGGGACCCTACTGCGGCATCAACCGCCTAGACGCCATCATAAAAGCCATGGAACTCGCCAACTACTACGGCATGGACGCCATAAGCACAGGAGTCATAGTCGGCTTCACCATGGACTGCTACGAAAACGGCATACTAACCAAAAAAGACCTTGACGGCATAGAAGCCAACTTCGGCAACTCCGAAGCCCTCATTCAACTCATAGAAAAAATAGGAAACCGCCAAGGCATCGGCAACACCCTCGCCGAAGGCGTGCGCATCGCAGCCAAAAAAATAGGCAAAGGCGCAGAAAAACTCGCCCAACACATCAAAGGCCTAGAAGTCACAGGCTACGACCTCAGATGCCTCAAAACCGCAGCCCTAGGATTCGCCGTCTCCTTCCGAGGAGCAGACCACAACCGGCACGGCGCATACTCCTTTGACGTCAAAGGCAAGGTAAACCGCTTAAAAGCCGAAAAAGGCAGAGGACCAATGGTTCGCGACATGGAGGACACCTACGCTGTCATCGACTCTCTTATCATATGCAAGTTTTCAAGAGGCACCTACTACAAAGGCTTGGTGGAAATGGCTAAACTGTACAACTTAGTCACGGGAATTGACATGACAGCCGAAGAACTGAAGCAGTCAGGTGAAAGAATAAACACCGTGGCCAGGGTAATTAACATCCGAGAGGGTTTAGGCAGAAAAGACGACACTTTACCGTGGAAGGTTATGAACATGCCCATTCCCGACGAAGGACCTGTGAAAGGAGCCGTGGTGACGCAGAAGGAGCTGGATTTGCTGCTGGATGATTATTATGAGTCTCGTGGGTGGACGTTGGAAGGCGTTCCCACGTTGGCGAAGCTGAAGGAGCTGGGCATGGACGACTTGGTAAGCGTTGTTGAAGGGAAACAGGAGGCTTAAGCGGAATGGTGAAGATTCATGAAAGAAAATTTGTTTCGGCTGATCCTGACAAGTGTGTAGGCTGCGGGATTTGTGAGTATGCTTGTTCGTGGACGAAGGAGAAAGCTTTTAACCCGTTGAAATCGCGCATACGCGTGGTGCGGGTGAATCAGCTGGCGAACATGGCTGTTACGTGTAGGCGTTGTGAGGATCCGCCGTGTGTTGCTGCGTGTCCGCGTGATGCTTTGACGCAGTCGGAGGAAACGGGCACGATTATGTTGGATGCGGATAAGTGTAACGGTTGCGGTTGGTGTATTGAGGCTTGCGATTATGGGGCGATTATGTTGCATCCGGAATCTAAGGTTGTTCATGTTTGCGACTTGTGTAAAGATGAGGGTGAACCTCAGTGTGTCAAGTGGTGTCCTGAAGAGGCTTTGACGTTGGTGACGAGTGATGTGCTGGCGCAGAAAGCGCGGATTAGTGCGGTGAAGAAGCTTTTCCAAGAGGCAAAGAAAAAGAAGTAGACGGGTTATTTTCCTGTCTTTTTTGCGTTTTTCTTAGAATGGGTTAATGGTTTTTGCTTATTTTCTTTTTTTGCGGTCTAAGTCTTCTTCGTCGTTGTCTTCTCCGGTTAAGAGTAGGCGCAGTTCTTTCACTTCGTCTCTTAGCATGTTGATTTCGCTTTCCAAGGCTTTGGCTTTTGCG
>Ga0307423_1000201_pt1 | contig 40265 bp, 32 predicted proteins | sample SalMarWE160310MG_FD_202154 | JGI IMG/M metagenome (GOLD analysis project Ga0307423, IMG submission 202154) | Salt marsh sediment microbial communities from the Plum Island Ecosystem LTER, Massachusetts, United States - WE1603-10 | ecosystem: Environmental > Aquatic > Marine > Intertidal zone >... | reverse complement strand
GGTTAAAAGCTTTTCCCATTCCAAATTTTATTTCCTTCCTTATTTTCTTTACTAAAATTAAATATAATTTAACTAAAAGATTTAAAGAGTTCTTTTGAGTTTGGTATTTCGATAGATTATTTTTCATTTGATGAAATCTGATTCCAAAAACTTACTTAATCAATCAGTCCAATACTTAAAGTCGGTTGGACCCAAAAGAGCGGAATCTTTTGCAAAAGTTGGAATTAAATACATTCACGATCTGATTTATTACTTCCCTTCACGTCACCTTGACCGTTCAACATTGTTAACTGCAGCGAAAGCCTCTGATTATTTGATGAATGGGTACGAAGGAGAGCTGACTGTAATAGGTAAAGTATTTGAAAAAGAGAAGAAAAGATTCGGTAAAAAAGAAATACTTAAAGTCCAGTTCAGAGATTCAACCGGATTTTTTGAATGTGTGTGGTTCCGCGGGACAAAATATTTCTATTCTGTTTTTAATGAAGGGAACACATTCGCAATTTCCTCAAAACCTGATAAGTCAAAGTTCGGGGCTCTAAAATTTATTCATCCTGATTTCGACAGGTTAAGCGAAGAAGAAGAGAAAAGTTTTCTGCACACAGGAAAAATTATCCCATTTTACAGAATCCCGAAAGAACTTAAGTCGGGTAACATCGGGGATCTAAGTTTGAGGAGAATCATCAATCTTGCCGTAGAGAATTATGTCGATTTGGTTGAAGAAACTCTTCCCGAAGAAATAATTAAAGAAAATAATCTCATTGGATTACCGGAAGCAATACGTAATTATCATTTCCCGGAATCATCCGAAAAACTAAACTCCGCACAAAGCCGTTTTAAGTTTGAAGAATTGTTCTACCTGGAATTACTCGTTGCATTGAGAAAGCAGAATTACCAGACTAAGCTTACCGGAAACAAGATGAGTATAAAAACAAATCTGGTTCAGAACTTTTTGAAAACTTTACCTTTTGAACTCACAAAAGCACAGCTAAAAGTCCTCAGTGAAATAAAGAGTGACCTGCTTTCTGAAAAACCAATGAACAGGCTCTTACAGGGTGATGTCGGAAGCGGGAAAACAATCGTTTCATTAATAGCAATGTTGATTGCAGTTGATAACGGTTTCCAGGCTGCAATTATGGCACCTACAGAGATCCTAGCTGATCAGCATGCAAAAAATATTTCTGTGATGATGAAAAAGCTTTATCTAAAATATCCTGATAAAGAAATTAAAGTATCTTTACTACTGGGAGGACAAAAAAAATCTGAGAGAGAAAAAAGGTTGCAGGATATAGAACTTCAGGAAGCAGACATAACTGTCGGAACGCATGCTCTCTTCGAGGAAAAAGTAAATTATAAAAATCTCGGTCTTGTGGTAATTGATGAACAGCATCGTTTTGGTGTAAGGCAAAGGGCTAGGTTACAAAGCAAAGGTAAAACTCCTGAAGTTCTGGTAATGAGTGCAACACCAATACCGCGAACAATTTCAATGACTGTTTATGGCGACCTGGACATTTCCGTAATTGATGAGATGCCAAAGAACAGGATTCCGATAAAAACCGTACTTCGGGGTGAGAGCCGGCTTCCCGAAATCTTTAAATTCATTATTGACAAAAGTAAAGATGGGTACCAGACATTCATTGTTTATCCTTTAGTTGAAGATTCCGATAAGCTTGAACTGAAAGCTGCAGAGACTTTTTATGAGGAGCTAAGAAAAACTCATCTGAAGAATCTTAATGTTGGTTTGATCCATGGAAGAATGAGCTGGCAGGAAAAAGAAGAGAAGATGCTTCTCTTTCTAAAAAAACAATTTGATGTTCTTATTTCTACAACTGTAATCGAAGTTGGAATAGATATCCCGGATGCAAATATAATTTTGATCAACGATGCTCACAGGTTTGGTCTCTCGCAACTTCATCAACTCAGAGGAAGAGTTGGAAGAAGCAACAAGCAAGCGTACTGCATCCTGGTGACAAAGGATGAAATTGTACAGTATAATATACAGCAGAGACTTGAACTAGATTACCTTTCAAGTTCAATGTTAGACAAATATAAATCTGCAATACGACTTCAGACGATGGTTAAGACAAATAACGGATTTGAAATTGCAGAAACAGATTTAAAACTTCGAGGACCCGGAGATATCTTCAGTACAAAGCAAAGTGGATTCCCAGATTTGAAATATGCAGATATAATTTATGACACAGAACTCTTAAACCTTACTAAGAAGATCGCTTTCAACCTTATAAATAAAGACCCATCTCTTGATTCAGAAAATAATTCTGTAATCAGAAATAATCTTATCAAACATTATTCTGAGAACCTGAAGTACGCAAAGATCGCATAAAATTATTTTCAACTTCAATATTTTTTTTCATACATAAACGTCAAACAAAAAGTATTTCTTACTCTTCTTTAGTAAAAAATATTTTAAAGTCAACATCTCAAGACAAAACTTTTTCTCTTCGCCAGCAGTTTCATGAAATTTTTCATGAAAAATATTTTTAAAAAAGTTTTTTAAAACATGTTGACAAATTATTTATAAAGATTATATTTGGAACAAAAAATAATTTAAAGGAGAAAATATTTTATCACCAAGGTTTAATGTACGTTTAGATGTTGCTATAACATTCAACGTAAAACCAGAAAGTGAAACTTTCCACGAAGACCTCTCCCCTGTTCAGAATTCTCCCCAACATGAATTTCAACCGGCAGTGGATACGTATGCTGAGTGGGATACATGGGAAACTGTGAACGCTGTTAAAGATGCTATTGGAGAACTTCATAATGTAACTTTAGTTGAAGCCAACCACGATGCTTATCAGAAACTCAAAGAAATAAAACCGGATATTGTATTTAACTTTGCTGAAGGACTAAATGGATTCAACCGCGAATCGCAGCTCCCTGCAATGCTTGAGATGCTTCAGCTACCTTATTCGGGTTCGGATGCACTTACCCTTGGAATTTGTTTGGATAAATCGAGAGCGAAAGAAATTTTGACCTATCATAAAATTCCAAATGCAAAATTCCTGGTTGCTAACAGGATGGAAGACATAGAAAATTTCTCCTCAGACTTTCCACTAATTGTAAAACCGATCTCCGAAGGTTCAAGTAAGGGAATTTTTTCCTCTTCACTCGTAAAAAATACAAAAGAACTAGAGGAAGAAGTCAGACGAATAATTTTTTCTTATAACCAGCCAGCGTTGATTGAAGAATTTCTTCCGGGTAGAGAATTTACTATTTCTGTAATCGGAAATGGAGATGAGACTGAAATTCTTCCCATAATTGAGATTCGTTACGAAGACTTTCCGGTGGATGTGATTCCAATGTACTCTTATGAAGCAAAATGGATACTAGACACGAAAGAGAATTCATTCGACGTGTTTGAATGTCCGGCTAAACTGAACGCTGAACTTGAAAATGAAATAAGACAGACAGTTTTAAAAACATATAACGTATTAAGATGCAAAGATTGGAGCAGAATTGATGTTCGTCTCGATAAGAACGGAATTCCAAATATTATCGAGATTAATCCTTTACCTGGCATAATGCCTGATCCGAATGAAAACTCAAGCTTTCCAAAAGCTGCAAGGGTGGCAGGAATGACTTATAACCAGATGATACAGAAGGTTCTTTATTCAGCAGCCAGGAGATATAAACTGGCATGAAAGAGAATGTGAAAATATTGATTTGCTACAATGCACCTGTTAGCATTTTTTCAGTCTATAACGGAAAACCGCAGGATGAAACAGCAAAAGCGAATGATCTGTCTGAAAATAATTTTAGTAAAGAACTGGAAAAAGTTGAACAATCATTATCAAAAAATTTTGCTGAAGTTAAATCTCTTGCTGTTGACAGGGATGTACAGAAGACAATCAACAATATAAATGCTTTTAATCCGGATGTGATTTATAATTTTGTTGAATCCCTTGAAGGAATATCTTTTTATGAATGGTGTATGACAGGATTATTCGAATTACTATACTATGAAATTACAGGATGCACACCTATCACACTGGGCAATTGTCTAAATAAAGCACGAGCTAAAGCCATTTTAAGGGCAAGAGGAATTCTCACGCCCGAATACAGGACTTTGAAGAAGACAAAAAGATTTACCAAGAAAGAAATAAAACTAAATTACCCGATGATACTTAAGTTAATGAACGAGGATGCAAGCATCGGTATCTCGGAACTATCTGTAGTAAATAATTACACGGAATTAAGAAAACAATTCAGCTTTTTGGTAGAAACATACAATCAGGATGTGATACTTGAAGAGTATATACAGGGAAGAGAATTGAATGTAGCTATACTTGGAGGCAAAGCTCTTCCTATATCTGAAATAAATTTTAGTGGTCTTCCGGAAGATTTTCCAAATATTGTTACATACGATGGTAAATGGACGGACGGAAGCGTTTATTATAATTATACTAAACCTGTTTGCCCGGCACCACTTAAGGAAAGAATTAAAAAGAAAGTTCACACCACTGCGCTTGCAGCATATGATGCATTAAACTGCAGAGATTATTCTCGTGTTGACATAAGGTTAAGCAACGACGGTGTTCCTTATGTCATTGAAGTTAATCCTAATCCCGATATCTCTTCCGACTCCGGTTTTGCCAGAGCTGCCGCAGCAGATGGGATTCGTTACGATGAATTACTTTATAAAATTGCAAACTTTGCATTAAGCAGGAAGAAAAAAAATGATTCGCAGGCTAAAGCCAGCTGATGTAAAAATAATTGAAGGCATTTTAAATAAGATTACGATTTTTCATGAGAAAGAGATCAGAGTTGCGATGGAACTTGTGAACATTGCAGCATCAGATCAAGAGCAGAATGACTATAATTTATTTATTTATGAAGAAGATGGCATGATTCTTGGTTATCATTGCACCGGAAAAAGACCGTTAACAGACGGAGTGTTTGATCTTTACTGGATAGTAACCAATCCCGAATATGGAAAAAAAGGGATTGGAAAGAAACTTTTAGAGCATGCCGAAGGTTTTGTTAACGAAAATAACGGCAGGTGGCTGCTTGCTGAAACTTCTTCCAAAGATAGTTACTCTGCTACAAGAAATTTTTATATGCGTAATAATTACAGCATAATTTGTGAGATTAAAGATTTTTATTCGATTGGCGATAGTATGATCGTCTTCGGAAAATATTTCAATCACAAGAACAACTAAGGAACTATCATGGAACTTTGGCAGGAAATGGTAAGGGACAGTGTTCATACTGTAGACCATGTCGTGGAAAAATTTGGTATCGACCGCAAGGTAGCGGAAGATCTGGATGAATTTTTCCAGGCACGAATCAATCCCTACTATTTAAGTCTCATCCGTTATCCAGGGGATCCAATCTGGCGTCAATGCGTTCCGTCAAAAGTAGAACTGGACGATTTTGATGCAGAAGAAGACCCTCTTCACGAAGACGAAATGAGTCCCGTTCCCAACATCACTCATCGTTATCCCGATCGTGCTTTATTTTTGGTTACAAGCCAGTGTGGTATCTATTGTCGCTTTTGCACACGCAAAAGAAAAGTCGGTGATTACGAGAAGATTTCAATGAAAGGTCTCGAGAGTGCCTTCAAATATTTAGAAGAGCACACAGAGATCAGGGATGTGATACTCTCCGGCGGCGATCCATTAATGCTTACCGATACAATGCTTGAGAAAATTCTCCAGCGCTTACGCCAAATCAAACACATAGAAATAATCAGGCTGGGAACAAGAATGCCTGTGGTGCTTCCGCAAAGAATCACAACAAAACTTTGCAACATGCTTAAGAAGTATCATCCGATTTACTGCAATACTCATTTTAACCATCCGTGGGAAATTACACCGGAAAGTTCAAAAGCATGCGAAATGCTGGCTGATGCAGGTGTTCCCGTTGGAAACCAGATGGTAATAATGAAAGGTGTTAACGATGACCCTGCAGTAGTGAAAGAGTTAGTACAGAAATTATTAAGAATAAGAGTCCGTCCTTACTACATGTATATGGCTGATGAAACCAAAGGTGCAAACCATTTCAGGGCTTCTGTTGAGACCGGACTGAAAATAGTTGAAGCATTGAGAGGGCACACCAGCGGTTTGGCAATACCTCATTTTGTAATTGACGCACCCGGTGGAGGCGGTAAGATTCCATTGCTGCCAAACTATGTTCTGCATATGGACGAAGAGGAAATTATCCTTCGCAACTTCCAGAATAAAGTATACAGGTACAAAAACTATGCTGATAAAAATAATCCCGATGGTTTTGGAAGCAAGAAAAAGAAAACCAACGGGAAGAAAAAAGTTGAAAAGAAAAAAGTCGAGGTACCGGTTTTAGAGGACGCTTAGACTTCGCTAAATATTGCTAAAAAGAAATGCCATCCGGATATAAGGATGGCATTTTTTATTAAGAGCATTTCTCCCCTCCTCACAAGTGAGGAGGGGAAAAGTTATTTTTAATTTTTATTTTAGCAACAACATTTTCTTTGTCTGAACAAATTCACCAGCCTTTAACTGATAGAAATAAATTCCACTTGGCAAACTGCTGGCATTAAATTCTACAGTATGATATCCGGATTCTTTTCCCTCATTAACCAACAAGACTACTTCTTCCCCAATGGAATTTAGTACTATAATCTTAACATTGCACTTTTCTTTTATTCCATATCCAATTGTTGTTGTAGGGTTGAATGGGTTTGGATAATTCTGCTCAAGCAGGTATGAATTAAATGCCCTTAACTCTATTTCGATAATGTTTGAATACTCATAACGCCCCAGATAATCAATCTGCTTCAGCCTGTAGTAGTATTTTCCATCAGTAAGAATTTTATCTCTATAGGTGTAATCTTGTCTTTCAGTTGTTGTTCCTTTACCATTAACAAAACCAACTGAGGCAAAATCACTTCCTTCAAAACTCCTCTGCACTTCAAACAATTGATTATTAAGTTCTGTTGCAGTTGACCAATTAAGAATTACTTCTTTACCATTTGATGTGGCAGCGAAAGAAATTAGTTCTACAGGAACAAGTGTCGTATCGGTAATATAACTGTAATAAACATCCTGTTCATTATTAAACGTAGCTGCCCATGCCAGGTAAGCGCCGTTATTATCGGAAACCATATCGAAGTAATCACCCATTTTATTCTGATTGGGCCAACCTACATGAGGATCGAAATAATCCGAAAGTTTTTCATTTGGCGACCAGGTTTCACCTCCGTCCTTCGAGTTTGAGTAATACAAAGCTGATAAGTAAGTTCCGGGATTATCTCGGGTATCCAGCCATACTACATCAATACGTCCGTTTGGAGCAACCGACATTGTACCGAACCATTGATAAGCCGAAGTACCGGGGTCATCATTAATTTTAATTGGTGAACTCCAGTCAACACCTCCATTTGTGCTACGAGAAAACATAACATCCAGTGGATCCGGATTAGAATTTCTTTCAACAGAACATAGTAAGTAAACGTTGCCGTGATAAGGACCTCCGGATGTATCAACCGCTATATTTGTTTGCCCAAGCAAACCACCAGGATTAGGTCCGTAGCCATTTGCAATAGTACCATCCAGATCTACTACCGTAGCCATATCCCAGGTTATCGTTTGACTTGAGATCTGTGCATTTGTAGATTTTGCAACTTGAAAATACCATCCGATTGTTCCCCCTATATAAAGCTCGCCTTCGGGTCCAACAGCAAGAGTACCCCAATAAGGATCGTTGGGGATTGTGATACAATCTTCAAAACTTACACCTCCATCAGTCGAACGAGTAAAAAAATCAGGATCGCAAATGCTAAACGCATATGTCCAGAAGGCATAGATATGCCCGATTCCAGGACCGTTATTTTTGGATATTGTCATCCATTGTTTGTCTCCTCCCTGAGCGAAGGTTCCACCGTCCCACGAGGATCCTCCATCGTTAGATTTAAATACAAAGCACGTGTAAGGATTAGTTGACAAACTGTTATAATAAAAGTTTCCATCAATGTCGCTACCAAGTACCGGATCGGAACGGAATATACCGGGCTGGATTACACCTGGAAATGTCCACGTCTGTCCCCCGTCTGTTGTATATCCAAACCCTGCCTGACGAAAATTATTATTGACGCTATAGAACTGCCGCCACCCTATCGCAATTCTATTAGGATCATTTCGATCAACAGCAATTGAGGGTTCATTTGCAGCATCCCCAACAATGTTTTGACCGCTCTCGTCAACATTTACCTGGGAAGTAATAATATTATTCATTGAATAATTATAGGAAGGCGATCTTCCCTGATTTTCCCTTGACACCGGAACATAATCATCATCTTTAACTTCATGATGTGCTGAAGGGTCTGGTGGATTGCCTTTATTTTGTTCGTTCGTTTGGGAAAAAATCAGATTCGGTGAGATGAGAAAAACTATAAGCAGAAAGAAAACTAACCTCATAACATTCTTGAATCTCTTCTTTTCAAATAAGCTATTCATATTATACCTCCAAGTTTTTATTTCGGAAATTTTTAATATTCTCTTATCACAATTTACAAACAATATTGTCGTTTTACTTAATCAATACCTGTCCACCGTAGTCCCACCATAGGCGGGCAAGTCTAACGAATGAGGATCATCTTCTTCGTACTCATAAATTCTCTTGCCGTTAGTTGATAGAAATAAACTCCGCTTGGTAGATTAGCTGCGTTGAACTCAACCTGATGAAATCCTGGTTCTCTTTCTTCATTCAAGATGACGGCTACCTCTTCTCCAATTGCATTTATAAGAAAAGTTTAAAGTTGCAAGAAAATAAGTGGGATTATAGGAAAGCTATAGTACCGTTTTTAATCTTTTTCTTCAGAATTCAATTTATTTATGCGTACATCAACTCCCCAGAGTAGCTTGTTTCGTAGGGTTTCGAAATAAGTTGTAAGGGATGTTTTAATCAATTTAAGCGGACGTTCACTTTTTTTAATTGTAATTTCAAATGGAGGTGGAAAATAAAATACCCGTTGTCCGTCGCAGCTAACCTGCACTTCCCTGTGAGGTGAATCCGCTCTTAACTTAATTACCTGCTCGCTGGACAAAACCAAAGGTCGTACTGTTAAGCTATGCGGTGAAATTGGTGAGAGTGTAATTGCTTTTGCAGTTGGGGCTATGATCGGTCCGCCGGTCGATAGTGAATAGCCTGTTGAACCTGTAGGAGTTGCAACAATTAATCCATCAGCAGAAAAAGTAGTAACATATTCATCATCAACCCAGGCAGTAAGCTCAATCATTTTAGGCCAGCCGCCTTTCTCAACAACCAGATCGTTCACTGCAATCAACCTATCGCATCGTGGAATATCACAAACCCCTGTTAACACCATTCTTTCTTCAATTGTATATTTTTTTTTCTTTAAAAGACTGATCACACTGTCCATCTGAGAAACGTCAGTCTCTACCAGAAAACCAAGTTTGCCGAGGTTTAGACCTAAAACCGGTTTATCAAATGAATGTGCTTTGTATGCTGTTGCCAGCATCGTACCATCACCACCAATAGAAATTATTATATCACTCTTTTCGTAAACCTCTTCATCCTCTGTAAGGAAGTCCTCATCAATTTTTATTTTAAACTTTCCTTTTTCCTCTGCTATTGACTTGGTAAGGATGTAATTTATTTTTTCCTTCCTCAGTTTAGAGGTAAAAGAAGAAACTACGTCAAAAACATTTTCCTTTGTAATATTTGCAATTATCCCGATAAGCATAGACTGCTACTTTTTTTCTTCTTCTTTACTTTCCTGTGCTTCTTTCTTAACGTCCTTCTCCTGCTTCTTATCTTTATCCACCTCATCAACGTAATTCAGCTTAAGCTCTTTGAGTGTTTCTGTCAGGAATTTTTCCTCATACTCAGAGAGGTTTCCTTTTGTTTTTGCCATGAGCATATCAAGAGAGTCAATGTAGATTTTGGCGTGTTCTAAATTCCGCTCGATTTTATCAGTAACCGGATTTTTTATTTTCCCCATTGCCATCATTGCAATCTGCTGGTTCTGAATAACGAGCTGCATAAAAAGGATGTTATGGTTAGCTTCATTCATAATTTCCCTCACAAATTAGTTTTTTACTGATTAAACTTACAATATTTTGATGAAAGAATCTTTTACTAAAATCTAAGTCTGTTCTATTCAAGGTTGAAAACATAAAGCGAGCCTCGAATATCGGAGACTACATAAAGCCTGGTACCAGCTCTATTGAAAGTTATTCCTTCCGGTTGTTCTACTTTAATTATATATTTATCGAATACCTCTTTACCTGAGAGATCCGTTTTTACTATCATCCGGCTTTCATCACTTAATATCCAGAGTTTATTATCAGCAGAATCAAAATAAATTCCAGAGGCATCTTTTAAAAAACTTAGTGTGTCTCGGCTCAATTCCCTTAAATTCTCATCTAATGTTAAAAGAAGAATCGGGTCTTTCTCATTCACCAGGTAGAATCTTTTTAACTTTGGATTATATGTTATTCCTTCCAATCCGGAATTCAATTCACCTGTAAGTTCAAGTTTTGCTCTCTTCATCTCTGTGCCGGAAGTGTCTAATACAACCACTTCCCTTGTTCTTTCCAGTATAACAGCTAATTTTCCTTCATCAATAACTGTTATTCCTTCTAGATCATATCCATTCACCTTAAAGTTTTTTACAACTTTTCCCCAGCTATCAATTAAATAAACAGTGCTATTTTCATCGCTTACAACCCAAAAGCCGGATTCATCATAAGTAAGGTCCAATCCGGAAGGTTCAGGTACGGGAATTTCTTCAGCAACAGAGAATTGCAAGGTTTTTACAGTTTTATCATCTTTATCCACTTTACAGCCGAGAATTAAAGTTAGGACAAAAAACCCTATGAAAATGTTTAATCTACTTACCATTGATCGATATTTCTCAAAAAAACTATAGTTCTAAGATAAAAATAACCTGATATTTTACAATCAGGTATTATTGCTTAAAGAACAAAAAAGAAGTACTATAATACAGGTGCATTTTTAATCTTTTGGTGCAGTTAGCCGTTGGGATGCTGTTAAATTTAATCACTAACGAGCAAGAAGGGAGAAATAAAACATATGTTGGCAAAAATTTCAATAGTCTTTGGGGTTGTGGCGATCCTGTGTATTCTGATTTTTGGTTTTGTTTTCTTTGAGCCATTCCTTACCGAAAAGGAGGAAAATATCACGGTAATAAATAAAGAAAGATGGGTTGGAGAAAAAGGAAGATATTTTATCTTCACCGAGAAGGAAGTCTTTCTAAATGAAAACAATTACTACCACAACAAAGAAAATGCGGACGATCTTTATCCATTATTTAAAAAGGGATACAGCTATAAAGTAAAAGTTGTTGGCGTATATCTTCCTTTCTTACCACGCTTTCGTAATATTATTAATATAATTGAAAAGAAAGATGTTAACGTTCCGCTGCCTCAGCGTTATTGATACGAGCATTAGTTAATTTTCTGTGGTCGGATTAACATATCTCTTTGCAGAATGAAGGGTTGAATTTGCAAAATTTTTTCATTTTTGACTGTGCTAAGATATTAATTTAGATCTTTGTTGTTGCAGTAAAATTCATTTGAGTACTTCTATTAATTCCTGATTGGCGAAGATTATTATCTTATTCAAAACCAATAAATAGAATTAAATTTTCAATTGTGAGAAGCATTCCTAAAAAAAGGGCTAAAATTACTTCTTTTCTTTCATTTTTAAGCCGTACCATTCCATTTTCCTAAAAACCCTTTGTTAATTAAAGGCATGATTTTTGTTTTCTGATGCCTACTTGATAATTAATCATTAACAATATGGGAACTAAAAATGGCTTACTTAATAACTGATGATTGCATTGATTGCAACGCCTGTGAAATTGAATGTCCGAATAATGCTATTTACGCACCAGGGGATCCCTGGGAATTACATGGTAAAGAGTATCCGGCACTAAACGATGCTCATACTTATATTGCTCACGAGAAATGCACTGAATGTGTTGGATATTACGACGAACCACAGTGCGTATCTGTTTGCCCAAGCGAAGCGGTAATTAAAGATCCGGATCGTGTTGAAACTCAGGAAGAACTTTTAGCAAAGAAAGAGAAGATAGGAACTATACTTAAATAATTATTTTTTTTACAGGCTTTCTTGATATCTACAAAATTATTGAGAGAGCCTTTTCTATTTTAAAACTACTTTTCAATAGTTACTTTATTAAAAAGTAAGTCATCGTATCTGATGAAACCAGATCAAAAATTATCACAAATAGGATAAGGAAAATATAACCAATTCCGCCTTCACCGCTTTTGCCCCTTTTTTACTTTATCTTTTGCTTTACAGTATTCTTTTATCACTTCGTAAGCATCGTACAGGCCTAGTTCACCTGCTTTAGTAAAATCTTCACAGGCATTATTTTTTAAACCCAGATTCGCATAGCAGATTCCCCTGTTGTAGTATGCAAGCGCTTCAGTTGAATCCATCGAAATAATAATTGTGTAATCTACTGCGGCAGCAAGAAAATCATTTAAGCCGAGTTTTGCCTCTGCCCGGGAAAAGTACGCATCAATATTTACCGGTTGCAGTTCTAATGCACTTTTAAAATCATTCTTAGCTTTTTCAAATTCATTAATTGAAAAATATTCCTGACCTCTTTTCATATATGCAACTGAGTCAGAAGCATTTATTTCTATTGCTTTTGAATAATCTGTAATTGCTTCCTCAGACTTACCAAGAAAGCTGAAAACACTTCCTCTGTTTACAAAATATTTTGAGTCGGAAGAATCAAATTCAATTGCCGTTGAGTAATCCTGAATAGCTCCATCGTAATCAGATATTTGTTCTTTGGTATAAGCTCTGTTGAAATAGATGATTGAATTGTTGGAATCCAGTTTAGCTGCTGTGTCAAAATCGCTAATTGCATCCATATATTTTGATATTGAGATAAATGCTAATCCCCGGTTTAGATAATATTTTGCTTCTAAACTATCAATTACAATTGCTCGTGAGTAATCATCAATGGCTCCATCATAATCTTCAAGCTTGATCCTTGCATTACCTCTGTGAAAGTAAAGGTCAGGATTGGCAGGATCTTCCAGGAAGGCTTGATTGAAATAATTAATTGCCGTAAGGTATCGCCCCTCTTCGTAACTTTCTATACCAAGCTTATAGTTGTTAATGCTTTCCCCAATTGAACAACTAAAAAAAAGAGGAATAAGCATCAGAATATAAAAGTAAAAAGCGTCTATATATTTTTTAACTAAAAACATCTTTTATTTATTTAATTACGTCAGCACCTTAAATTTAATCCAAGTTTAATAACATATGAAATCATTTTATATTATTTTTTGATTAATGTTATAAGAAAAATTATAAAAGGTAAATATGAACCTGATACTTTTAATAACTGGTATTGTACAAATAGCTCTTTCATTATTAGTCGCGGTTTTTTTGGTTTACTTTACTTCAAAAATATTCAGAAGGCTTATAACCGGAATAAATGAAACAGAGGAGCTTAAGAAAAATAATATTTCTGTGGCTATTCTCAACGGATCAATTATACTTGCACTGATTCTGGTAGTTAAAAAATCAATTGATTCTGCAATTACAATTTTTGCAAATACACTACGTAATCCTGAAGCTGGTTTTTCAACTTATCTGGATTCTGCATTTATAATGTTAGGTCATATTGTTCTCGGTGGAATTATTGGATTCACAACCATTTATGTTGCTCTTCAAATATTTATCTGGCTAACAAAAGACCTGGATGAGCTTAAAGAGATCAAAGATAATAATATAGCAGTGGGAATACTATTAGGGATAATAATAGTCTCGATAGCATTACTGCTTCAGCCGGGGATTGTTACCGTTCTTGATTCATTGATCCCGTTTCCGCCGGTTTCACTGATTGACATTGGCTGATAAAAGACATGCCAAAGTATAGAAATCAAAATAAAACCGGCTGTGTTGCAAAAACATTCTTCGGATGTTCTGCATTATTCCTCATCTTCTTTGTTGTAATCATTCTAATAATAATCTCAATTGAAATCCCGAAAATAAAATTTACAACGACAGAGAGAAAAGAATACAACATTGAATTCGATTCGCTAACACACGAGAACATCATTAACGCATCTTATTCGTGGAGTTTTGTTGATAATGCTCTTCGAAATAGAAAATATGAGGTTAATTTTAAGCTGCTGGAAAGAGATGTTAATGCTGCAATGGATTACATCGATGAGCTGACTTCCATGAAATATACTGACCTTGGATTGCAAAGCCGATTCTCCGATCCTGAAACAGAAGCACGAACCGTCTGGGCAGAAGTTTACAAAAGAGTTTATAATTTTTCAGTTCCGGAAATGAAAAATGTGCTTGAAGGATTTAATAAAATATTTATTACAGAAGAATTAGCAGCTAATGACAAGGTCCAGTTCGTAATAACTTTTATTCAGAATATTACTTACGGAAGACCCGGAGGAGCGCTGGATCTCTTTCCACCGATTGGGACATTAGCTTACCGTTACGGAGATTGTGATTCCAAATCACTTTTGTTATACACTATCCTTGAAAAAATGGGAATTGACTGCGCTATGCTCTGGAGCTTCAATTATAAGCATGCCATGTTGGGAATAAAGGTGAGTGCCAGAGGAAATTATTTAACTACAAACGGTAAAAAATATTATTTTCTCGAGACAACTTATCCAAACTGGAGCATTGGGCAAATTCCACCTGAGTTTAATAATACGAGGCTCTGGTTCATTGACGAAATAGATGCCGTAAATTAATTGGACACGAACCCTGATAAAATAAGATCAAGAGAAAATTCCGAACCATCTCCGTCTATACCTAAGTGAATCTTAGTATCTCATTGGTGAAAAAACATTTACCACTAAGGCACTAAAAGGCACTAAGTTCACTTAGAACCACTAAGATAAAAATTAAAACGGATTCGTTGCCCACACCGTAACTTCAGGAATAAATCCTCTACCATCCATTTCAAGCGTTGAAACAATTGTATGAGCTATTTCAACGCCTCTAAGCTTATTTGCAACTTCTTTTCTTTCTCTGCCTTCATCGTCTCCGAATGCAGTTAATACCTCGCTTGGATTAACTAGAATTACCCTGACATTATATTTCCTCAACTCAGCCTGCCAGCATTGTGTCATTCCTCTCAATGCAAATTTAGATGAAGAATAAACAGTTCCGTTTGCATATCCTTTTGTTCCGGCAGTTGAAGAAATATTGATGATGTTGCCATACTTCTGTTTTTTAAAAATATCAGCTGCATACTTGGTCATTAATGCTGCGCCAAAAACGTTTACAGAGTACACATTCATAAAATCTTGTAAATCAAGATCAAAAATATCATTCCATTTTCCACCAATACCGGCATTGTTAATCAGGCAGTCAAGTTTTTTAAATTCTTTAATGAATGTCTCATAAGTTTTTTTAACATTTTCTTGTTTACTAACATCTGCGTGAATCGGGAAAGCCCCAATTTCCTTTGCTGTTTTTTCTAAACGTGATTTATTTCTGGCAGTGATGGCAACCTTTCCGCCTTTTTCAATGAGCAATTTGGCTGTGGCTCTACCGATTCCCAGGCTTCCGCCTGTAATTAAAAATGTTGAGTTATTTATTTGCATTTTATATCCTTTAATTATGAAAATTTATGAAAGATAGTTACACCCATTCATCAAAATATCTTTGAAACTGTTTAACTGTTTATATAATTTGCAATATGCATTTCATAAAATCAAGGCTAAATGCCGAATAATCCTTCATTAACTTTTCAGGTGCTACAATGATTAAAAAAATTTTTACTTTATTTGTATTAATTCTACTGGTTACACCTTCCGTTTTATCACAGGATGAGAATAAAGAGAATGATAAAGATCCATACAAGTCTGCAACATTCAATGGATTGAAGTTCAGATCTATTGGTCCCGCTGTTACTTCAGGCAGAGTGACTGATTTTGCCGTTAACCCAAATAACATTCATGAGTTTTATGTTGCAGCCGCCTGTGGAAATGTTTGGAAAACAGAAAACTCAGGAACAACCTGGGAACCTGTTTTCGACAATTACGGTTCTTTTTCAATTGGCTGTTTGACTATTGATCCACATAATTCAAATGTTGTTTATGTTGGAACGGGAGAGAATAATAGTCAGAGAAGTGTTTCATGGGGAGACGGAATTTATCGCTCCGAGGACGGTGGTAAAAGTTTCAAAAATATCGGATTAAAAAAATCCGAACATATTGCAAAAATTTTAGTTGATCCAAGAGATACAAAAGTCATTTATGTTGCTGCGCAGGGACCACTTTGGGGACCGGGCGGTGACAGAGGACTTTATAAAACAACAGACTACGGTGCAACATGGGATTCTGTTCTTTACATAAGTGAGAATACCGGAGTAACTGATGTTGTTATGGATCCAAGAGATCCCGATGTTCTTTATGCAGCATCATATCAAAGAAGAAGGCACGTTTGGACGCTTATAAATGGCGGCCCTGAGGGTGCAATTTATAAGTCAACTGATGCAGGAGCGACGTGGAACAAATTAACCAGCGGATTACCATCTGGTGACGTTGGCAGAATCGGACTTGCAATTTCTCCTGTTAATCCGGATTATGTTTATGCAATTATCGAAGCTGCCAACGATGGAACCGGTTTTTACAGAACTACAAACCGTGGCGCCTCCTGGGAAAAAATGAGCGGCTATCAAAATGTGAGTGCTCAATATTATTCTGAAATTTTCTGCGACCCTGTTGATGTAAATAAAGTTTATCTTTTAGATACTTTCTCACAAATTACATCGGACGGTGGAAAAACATTCACTCCGATCTCAACAAAAGGAAGACACGTGGACGACCATGCTTTCTGGATAAATCCCGGCAATCCGGATCATTTTTTAATTGGCGGTGATGGCGGAGTTTATGAAACAAAGGATGGCGGACAAACATTTCAGTTCAAAGATAATTTACCGGTAACACAATTTTACAGAGTCAGTGTAGATAAACACGAACCTTTTTATCGTGTAATGGGCGGAACACAGGATAATAACAGTATGATTGGTCCATCTCAAACAATTAACGAGGAAGGAATTGTTAATGCTGATTATATTCCACTGGTTGGTGGAGATGGCTATGAAGCAGTTGCCGATCCCGTCAATGATAATATAATTTATTGTTTATGGCAGTATGGCGGTTTAACTCGTCATGATTTAAGGTCTGGCGAAACCACAAGTATAAAACCACAAGAAGGAAAAGATGATACACCATACAAATGGAACTGGGATACTCCGCTGATGATTAGTCCGCATGCAGACAGAATTTATGTTGCCGCAAATAAAGTTTTCAGAAGCGATGACAGAGGAGATAGTTGGCAGGTAATCAGTCCTGATTTAACAAGACAGGTTGACAGAAACAAACTTCCTATTATGGATAAAGTTTGGAGTGTTGATGCTGTATCGAAAAATGCTTCAACCTCTTTTTATGGGAATATTGTATCACTAACTGAATCGCCTTTGGTCGAAGGATTGATTTATGCAGGAACGGATGATGGACTTATTCAGGTAACAGAGGATGGTGGCAAGAACTGGAAAAAGATTGAATCATTTCCCGGCATTCCCGAAATGACTTACGTAAGTTGTCTCTATGCTTCACGTTTTGATGCAAACACTGTTTACGCAACATTCGATAATCATAAAAGAGCTGACTTTAAACCTTATATTCTTGTTAGTAAAGACAGAGGTAACAGCTGGCAATCAATTACTGGTGATCTTAAAGAACCTCATGTTGTTTACGCGATCACTCAGGATTACAAAAAACCAGATCTAATGTTTATCGGTACTGAGTACGGAGTCTTCTTCACTCTTAATGGTGGAAATAAATGGATTGAGCTAAAAGGTGGGTTGCCGACAATTGCTGTAAGAGACCTGGATATTCAGGAAAGAGAAAACGATCTTGCAATCGCAACTTTCGGAAGAGGGTTTTATATACTAGATAATTATTCTCCTTTAAGAGACTTAGACGAGAACACTCTTACTAATGAAAACTACAAACTCTTTCCTGTAAAAGATGCATTGATGTTTATTAAAAGAACTGCGACTTTTTTTGGGCTCGGATCTTCATTCTTCAAAGCTGATAATCCTCCCTTCGGTGCAACATTTACTTATTACATAAAAGAAGCACCTAAGAGCCTTAAAGAAACCAGACAGGAGAAAGAGAAAGAACTGATCAAGGAAAACAAACCGGTTTATTATCCTCCGTGGGATGAGCTACGAGCAGAAGACAGGGAAGAAAAATCATATCTTCTTTTTGAAGTTAAAGATGAACAGGGAAATGTTGTAAGAAAGTTAAAAGATGGAATTAAAAAAGGCATCAACAGGATAGCGTGGGATTTAAGATATGCAAACACCAACCCAATAAGAACAGTTACAGACAAAAATGAAAGCGGTACACCTGTTATGCCTGGTAAATATTCTGTCGAAATGTATATGAGTGTTGACGGTGTTATCTCTATAATTGCGGGACCACAAACCTTCGAAGCTAAAGTTTTGGATAACACCACACTACCGGCTGAGGACAGGGCTGCACTCGTTGCGTTCCAAAAGAAGTTCTGGGAATTCAACAGGGCAGTTGAAGGTGCACTTAACTCAACCCGTGATCTTAATCAGCAAATTGATGTATTAATCTATGCAATTAAGCAAACCCCTGAAGCTCCGAATACTTTAATGGATAAGGCTTTACAAATTAAGAGTGAGACTGAGGATATTCTACAGCATCTTTATCGGGATCAGACTGTTGCAGAACGCAATGAACCGACTTATCCAACTATTTACGACAGATTAAATGAAATTGCCTCCGGATTGTGGTCTTCAACTGCGGCACCTACACAAACTCAAATTAATAATTTAAAGGTTGCCTCAGAAGAATTTGAACCGTTACTTACAAAGGTAAAAGCTCTGTTAGAAGTCGATTTGAAAAATCTTGAAAGCGAAATGGAAAAATATGGTGCACCGTGGACACCTGGTAGAGTTCCTGGATGGAATAAGCAGTAGTATAAAATAATCCCCTCCTCAATTTTGAGGAGGGGCGTCCGGCAACTGCCGGGCGGGGTGGTGAAAATCTCCCTCCTCCCCTTTATCCCTTTCCCGAATCAAGTTCGGGACAAGCTCTCAGGCAGGAGGGGAAATTATAATATCACTTCATTAAGACCATTTTCTTTGTACTTATAAACTTTCCAGCTTTAAGTTGATAAAAATAAACTCCGCTTGGTAAGTTTTCTGCATACCAAGTTATCTCATAAATGCCTGCTGATTTTTCTTCATTAACCAATGTTTCTATTTCACTACCGAGTATATCAAAAACTTTAATTACAATATTTGATGATTGCGGAATTGAGAATTTAATCTTTGTTGTAGGATTAAAGGGATTCGGAAAATTTTGACTTACGCTATAGTTAATTGGTATTTCATCAGGTTGTTGTTCTTCTTCAACAAATGAAACACCACCCGTTGTTGTTTTGAAAATTGCCTGTCGATCCCCAACTACCCACCCAGTATTTTTATCAGTGAAATAAATAGAGTTTAAATAACTAAAATCTGTAACAATCTGATGGTGCCAGCTATTGCCTCCGTTTGTTGAATGCTGAATCTTTCCAAAGCCAACAATCCAACCGTTACTAACATCAGTGAAATAAACAGAAAAACAAGTTTCATTGGTGGGTACACTAATCCAATTATTCCCACCATCTGTAGTACGAAGAATTGTGTTATTACCTACAATCCAACCATTTAAAGTATCCTTAAAAAATACATCACGGAGGAACAATGTTGTACCGGAATTTTGAGGAGACCAATCTTCTCCACCATTAGCTGTATGCAGAATTGTTCCATCATCTCCCACTGTCCAACCTCTATTTATATCAATATAAAATATGGAGTTTAATGTCTCTGAAATTCCGCTGATTTGATGATTCCAATCATCTCCACCATTGGAAGTCATCAATATTGTTCCGGCTTCACCTACTGCCCACCCATTATCATTATCTCCAAAATGAACGGAATATAAATCCACTGATGTCCCACTAATTTGATTTATCCAGTCATTACCTCCATTACTGGTCATTAGTATGGTTCCGTCACGACCCACTATCCAACCTGTATTAGATTCAGCAAAGTAAACAGATTCCAAATATGAGTTTATACTGTCGAACTGAATTAGCCAGTCATCGCCACCATTAGTTGTATTTATTATAATTCCAGAGCCAACAGACCACCAGCCAACTGATTATCCAAGTTCATTATTCACAAAATATACAGATTGTAGATTAACGTCTAAATAATTTTTAAAATATTTTAGTTGTGGAACCCACTCTTCACCTTCATCTGTGGTTTTTAGAATCATTCCATCATCTCCAACTGCGCAGGCAATTCCATTATTAGTAAAGGATATACAATTGAGATAAGCAATATGTTCTGAATATTTAATTTCCCAATTCAAACCACCATCGGTTGTCTTTGCGATTTGACCATATTCGTTTCTTACGTTGTTTATTGAAAACCCAATATTTTCATTAATAAAGTATATCGACTCGTAACTACCCCAATCTCCAATTACTTGAACAATCCAGTTTTCTCCCCCATCGGTAGTCTTTAAAATCACACCATTATCATAATAATATCCGCCCCCAATCCATCCAGTACTATCATTAATGAAATAAACTGAATTCAATTGATTTTTCACAGGACAATCTTGAAAAAACCAATCAGTACCTCCATTAGTAGTTTTTAAAATAATACTCGAACCAATAGCCCAGCCAAGTGAGTTATTTATGAAGAAGCAAGAATACAAATCAAGCGTATCTGAATAAAATTGTGATTCCCAAGAATCACCTCCATTTGTAGTTTTGAGAATTTCATATGCACTACCAATGGCATAACCAGTATCATAATCAACAAACTGTAGTGCTCTAGTTTCATACATACTAGCTTGAAAAATCCAATCATCCCCTCCATTTGTAGTTTTATGAATTCGACTATATACGAAGGATGATTCTACCACTTTTTCTGCGACCCATCCAACATCATCATCAATAAAATGAAGAAAGCCTAATCCGCTCCAGTCATCTACAACTTCGCAGTGCTGATCACACCAAGTTTCCCCACCGTCAGTAGTTTTTATTATTGTTCCGTACCCACCTGCAGCCCATCCAGTCAATTCATTAATAAAATAAACAGATTCTAAGTTATGACCTTGTGGGGATGGATTTTGCCAGAACCATCCTTCTTGTGCAAGTGTGGTGAATTGTAAAAAAAGAAATGCAATAAAAAGTAAAGACAAGTTTTTCATTGTGCCCTCCAATGAAAGTGAAGTGGATATTTTCCATCATACTCTCAGGAAGAATCAATAAGGTAAGCATATTCCGCAAGTACAATAGCCCCGCTCCACAACCTCCTCCCGAAGTGTAGAGATTTCTAAAAACAATTTTTAAATATTATACGTGACAATCCAGCAAAAGTTAGTAAATGGCAATAAAAAACCCTGCCAACAAGTATTGACAGGGATTCGATGAATGGAAAAATATTTTTGCGAATAATTTTTCTTAGTTCAAACCACGATTTTTTAGAAGTGCATCTACTGAAGGCTTTCTTCCTTTAAACTTGACATAAAGTTCCATCGGATCTTCACTTCCTCCTTTTGAAAGAACATTTTCCCTGAAAGAATCAGCGGTGGCTTTATCAAATAAACCGTTTTTCAAAAATGATTCAAATGCATCTGCATCGAGGACAGCAGACCATAAATAACTATAGTAACCGGCCTCATATCCCCATGTTGCGATGTGTAAAAAATTAGTAGTTAAGTACCTTGGCCAGATTTCAGGAATCAATCCCATTTTCTTAATTGATTCTTTTTCAAATTGCGATACATCTTTTTCAGTGGTATCTGTTATTACATGCCAATCCATATCCAGCAAAGAAGCAGCAATGTATTCCAGAGTTTCAAAACCCTGATTAAAAAATCTGGAGTTATGAATTTTATCAATTAATTCCTGAGGAATTGGTTCGCCAGTTTTGTAATGCTTTGCGTACATTTCGAGAACTTCCGGCTGCAACGCCCATTTTTCCATTATCTGTGATGGAAGTTCAACAAAATCAGATGGAACTGTCCCTGAACTTGGATAAGTGACATTCTGAAACAAAGCGTGAAGCGCATGTCCGAATTCATGGAATAAAGTTAGTACGTCATCAAGACTAATTAATGCAGGTAAATCACTAGTAGGTTTTGAAAAATTACCAACATTAGTTACCAGCGGAGTAATATAATTCCCATCTATGTTACTCTGAAATCTGAAATTATCGCACCATGCACCGTTTGTTTTACCGGCACGCGGGAAGTAATCAGTATATAAAATTCCAATATGCTTTCCATTAGATTCCCTAACTTCAAAAACTTTTACTTCGGGATTGTAAACCTGGATGTCATCTCTTTCAATAAATTGCAATCCATATAGTTTTGTTGCAACAGCAAACGCTCCGTTAATTACATTTTCAAGCTTAAAGTATGGACGCAGCATTTCTTCATCGAGAGCATATTTTTCTTTTTTCACTTTTTCTGCATAGTACCACCAGTCCCACGGTTCCAGCTTAAACTTTCCACCTTCAGCATCAATTATTTTTTGCATTTCTTCAACTTCCGATTTTGCTTTCGCGATTGTCGGTTTCCAGATATCATTTAAAAAAGAGTAAACATTATCCGGTGTCTTCGCCATTTTCTTTTGAAGCACGAAATCAGCATACGTTTTATATCCCAAAAGATTAGCTTTATCAACTCTCAAGACGATAATTCTCGAAAATATTTTTTTATTATCCAGCTCATCATTGTTATTGCCCCGGTTCATATAGGCTCTGTACATTCTTTCTCTAAGATCTCTATTCTCCGAGAATTGCAAAAAGGGAATTAACGTTGGTTTATCAATTGTAAACAACCATTTTCCTGTCAGCCCCTGTGCTTCTGCTTTCTCTTTTGCTGCATGGATAGATGCATCGGGAAGTCCGGCAAGATCTTCTTGTTTATCAATGATCAACTGAAACTTATTATTTTCTTTACGAACATTGTCGCCAAATTTTAGAATAAGCTGGGAGAGCTCATCATTTATTTTTCTTAATTTTTCTTTTCCTTCTTCATTCAGGTTTGCACCGCCTCTTACAAAATCGATATAGTAATTTTCGAGAACTCTATTTTGTTCGGTAGTAAGATTAAGAGTTTCTCTTTCATCGTACAAAGTTTTAATACGCTGAAAAAGTTTTTCGTTCAGATAAAAATCATCTACGTGCTTTGACAACATAGAAGTAGACTTTTCAGCAATTTTCTGCATCTCATCATCAGTATCAGTACTGTTAAGATTACCAAACACTCTCGTTACCTTGGTAAGCACCTGCCCGCTTTTTTCAATTGCAGTAATTGTATTCTCAAAAGTCGGTTCATCCTGATTACTGACGATTGCTTCAAACTCAGCGTTCTGTTGTTTAATTCCCTCTTCAAACGCAGGCAGAAAATTTTCTCGTCTGATTTCATTGAATGGCGGAGTTTGAAAAGGTGTTTTCCACTCTCTAAAAAAAGAATTCTCAGTGCTTTGCGTTTGTGCAGGCAGATTAAAATACATCATTAACATTAAAATAAGCAGATTGCAGAAATGTTTTTTCATTGTGATCTCCTGAAGGATATTAGATAATTAAGTGAAGTGTTTTATAATTATTAAAATATTCACATACAAATCTATTGAATAACCTTTGCCGAAATCAATAAATATTACACTACCGGTAAATAGAACCCCTATTAAGTCTTATTAATAGGGGTTTGGAAATTGAGCTTATTAAGTCTTACTTCAAGTGTATCATCTTCTTAGTTGCGACAAAGTCTCCTGCTTTCAATTGATAAAAATAAATTCCGCTCGGTAATCCCGTCCCATTAAACTCTACTTCATATTCTCCCGCTGGTTTTTCTTCATTAACAAGTGTTGCGATTTCTCTACCGAGGATATCGTAGACTTTTAATGTAACCACTATGTCACTCTGAGCCTGTCGAAGAGTGACTGAGGGAACAGTATATTTTATCTTTGTACTTGGATTAAATGGATTAGGGTAGTTCTGATATAAATCAAATTTTTCTGGAATAGTATTACCTTCTTCTTCCACATCACTTATTTTATTTCTCTTCCAGAATAAAGACTTATAATGATATCCCGGATTACTGTGTTTCTGCATAATGAATTCTGGTATTCCATCTGAATCTAAATCAGCCACATCTGTTCCATCATACTCCTCCGAACTGTAATCATAAGTGTCTATAATGAAATCAAGATAGAAATTTCTCTGAGGACTGTACTTGAAGCAGAATACAAGTGTACCGTTATTCAAGAATATTTCTTTAATTCCGTCTCCGTCTATATCAGCATATCTTATCCTACCGTAAATACCTGAAAATAATCCGCGTATATCAATCTGGTAAACAACCTCGTATGTTTCGTTTCCTGCTGGTTCGAGAACAAATACTCTTGTCACACCACCATACAGGCTGCTTGAGAAATCACTGCCGACCCATATCTCGTTTTTCCCGTTTCCGTTCATATCTTCACTCATCACAGAAAGAAATGCGTTGAGGGTCTCAAGCTGCATTTGATACTCTACGTGTATATTATTTCCTGAAACATATTCATAAACGAAATAATTACCGTCTATGCTACCAGTGCTGAAATTGTTCTTTCCATCATTATCAAAATCACCCACTGCAAATCCAAATGTGAACCAGTTGGGTGTTGGTCTGTGGTGATAAATCAGTTCATAATTATTTATTGCAGGATTGTATCTTGCAACGTGGTTGCTGTATGCCCAGATACTATCACTTGAACCAGCAAAAAGATAATAAATAATTTCCTGCACACCATCATTATCGAGGTCATAAAAGGTTACGTCATTTGGTTGGTTATATGGTGTAAAACGGTCATAAACAAAATTGAAGTTAGAAATGTAATCTGAATCAGAATTTTGTTTGTAAAAGCGGAGTGCTGCCCCATATGTTGGTGCAACAATATCCAATAATCCATCACCGGTTATATCCGAAATGTCATAAACCGGAGCCACATCAACATCAATAGTTTTCAAGTATGTAAATGAAGAATCATAAACATTTTCATAAATAACTGCTGAGAATTGTAAAACGGATGAAGTATCTGTAGCTTGAATTGCATAGATTTCATTTTTACCATTCTTGTTTGCATCCGTCACGATAAACTTTGCATCCAGTATTGGGTTAGCAGCATCCAGCCATCCCCATTGCCTGTAAAGATTTTCCCAGTAAATAAGGTTAAGAGTATCAAGGTCTATAATTAAATCAGCATCTCGTGCATTTTCAGGTTCTTTGTAACTCTTTATGTCTTTCATCCAGCGCAGGTTTGTTCGCGTGTTATAGATTTCTGCTGTGCTGTCTGCATCTATTTTCACTTCGTAGTTTGGATTTCGCTTCAGTTCCTCTATTGAATTTGACTGTGCAGAAAGATTCAGTAAAGGAAACAAGGTTAATATTAATGTTAAGTTAATTTTCATTTCAACAGAACCATTTTCTTTGTTTCAATATATGCACCAGCCTTCAACCGATAAAAATAAACTCCGCTTGGTAGATTCCGGACTTCACCAGAATGACTGTTGAACTCAACCTCATAAGTGCCTGCAGGTTTTTCTTCGTTAACAAGTGTTGTTATTTCTTTTCCGAGGATGTCATATACTTTTAACGTAACATTTATGTCACTCTGAGCTTGTCGAAGAGTGACAGATGGAACAGTATATTTTATTTTTGTACTCGGATTAAAAGGGTTTGGATAATTTTGGTAAAGATAATATTTAGCAGGAACGTTGATATTATTTTCTCTAACACTAACTACAGAATCAGTGTACTGCAATATTAAACCTCTCCACCCAACAGCAAAACCTTCGTTTACATTAGAAAGTCTTATAAACTCAACTAATTTGTTCCTAAGTTCAACAACCTCAGTCCAATTTTCACCGCTATCGGTTGATTGATAGCTACGTGGTCCCCCTGCTAAAAATAAGTTTGCAGATAAATTGCTGAATCTTCCAAAAGCAAAGTTTGTTACTTCAGCAACTAATGACCAGTTTATTCCTGCATCTACAGACTTATATAATTCATTTGTTCTGCAAATAAATCCTTTAAACCTATCAATAAAAAATACATCCCTAGCTCCAGATACAGGGAAATTCGTTTGTTCAACCCAGGTTTCCCCACCATCTGTTGTTTTATATGGTTTTATTCCTCTTGCAACCCAACCGTTCAATGAATCACTGAAATGAATTCCGTATAACGCAACAGTATTCAATTTGGATTGCCAGGTTTCTCCCCCATCAGTTGTCTTAACCGCATATCCATAGCTTAATGCCCAGCCAATATCATAATTAACAAAGAACAATTTGTTGTATTCTCCGGAATTACCTGTTATACCGCTAATATTTTTTTCTTCCCAGGTACTTCCACCGTCATAAGATTTAAATATTTTATTTTGCGCTCCGATTATTCCATTTAAACTGTCCAAAAAATAAACAGAAGATGGTTTCACACCTGGGAAATCGTTCCGTTGTATTAGTGTTATACCTCCATCTGTTGTTTGAAATAATTCTGGCAGATCATTCCGCCCTAGTCCAATAAACCAGCCGTTATTTTCATCTGTGAAAAATACGTCTGTAAAATCATCGTTTATAATCGCCCCGTTTCAACTTTGACCAGTATTAGTAGTTTTTTCTAATATTAAATCATTGCCAACTATAAAACCATTTTCATCTTTTGTAAAAGTGATGTTGTTGCCTCTGTTCATATCATATCTTACAATCCAGTCTCTTCCTCCGTCAGTAGTTTCATAACCGTTTACTATATTTGTGGCAAATCCCTTTAAAGTATCTAAAAAAACAATCTTGTAAGATTCGTCACCTAAGTACGTTATAAACTCCCAGTTCTCTCCACCGTCACTCGTATATACGTGTTTTCCTGCAAAACCAATCGCTGTAGCTTTCATTCGCGTTACTGCATTTACTGTGTATAGTCCATAATTATCACCTGCCTGCTTTACATCCCAACTAAATCCTCCATCTAACGTACGAAGTATCAAACCTGAATTTGTGCAGATATATCCAAATGAAGTATCAAGAAATGATACATCCCAGTAAGGGTATCCGCTTAGTGGGGTTGGCTGGTTTATCCAAGTATCTCCGCTATCCGTTGTCTTGAAAGCAGAAGAACCTTCACCTACAAGCCAGCCGATTTTTTCAGTTACAAATTGTATGTTCCAAAAGTTTTTGTCTGTACCGCTCTGAATTGTTTCCCAGGTTTCCCCGTAATCGGTTGAGATTATAATTAATCCGCTGTCTCCTGCAGCAATTATTTTTTCTCCAGTATAGCTTCCGATTGTTCTTATAGCTTTGTTGTAATTTGTTCCAATGTTGTACCAGGAATTACCACTGTCAGTTGTTTTAATTATTGCTCCAAGTTCTCCTGTTGCAAGACCTGTATCATTGTTCACAAAGTATACTCCCCAGTAATCAACTCTCGGTACTTTTGGGTGTAGCTCTGTCCAGATTCCTGTATCTTGCTGAGAAAATATTAAATAACTGTTTAAGAATAAAAATATAATTAAGAGAGTTTGGTAATATTTTTTATTACGGTTTCTCATAGATTTTTCTACTTCAATAGTATCATTTTCTTCGTGCTTATAAAATCGCCAGCTTGCAGTTGATAGAAATAAATTCCGCTTGGCAGATTCCGGACTTCGCCGGAATGACTGTTGAATTCAACTTCATATTCTCCCGCTGGTTTTTCTTCATTAACAAGTGTTGCGATTTCTCTACCGAGGATATCGTAGACTTTTAATGTAACCACTATGTCACTCTGAGCCTGTCGAAGAGTGACTGAGGGAACAGTATATTTTATCTTTGTACTTGGATTAAATGGATTAGGGTAGTTCTGATAAAGCATAAAATTATCGACCATCCTTTTCTCAGTTTTAACAGAAACAGGTGTTACAAGCAAATTTCTGTAAATCTGAAAGCCAGCTATTCCATCTGCAACATATACGAATCCATTACTTTCATCTACGCCTAATGCAAAACATCCTGAAGGTTCATACCAGCCTACCAATGTTGGACTTGCCGGATCTGAAATATCAACAACCTGCAATCCACCTAAAATATATTCGGATACATATGCATAGTCTCCACTCAGTGTTATTCCTGTCGAACCATCAATCAGATCAACATAACCGATTACGGAAGGATTCATTGGGTCTGAAACATCAACAACTTCAACACCACCATAACCATCTGCAATGTATGCTTTATCATCTTTAACTTTTACATCCTGCACGTGACTGGTAATATTCTGGAACCGGTTAATTAAATTCGGATCAGAAGGATCGCTTATATCTATAATGTAAAGACCGTATGTATCTTCGCCTGAGAATGGACCGTAATCAACTATGTAGAGGTAATTGCCTTCTACATCAACAGCCTGGGCATAACAATAATCAACTCCGGGTATACCACCGGACGTCCAGCCCATTGTATGTCCAACCAATGTCAGGTTACTCGGATTTTCAAAATTTAAAATCCTGACACCATCCCACCAGCAAGCCACGAAAGCCAGATTATTTTTCACAACTAAATCCCACGTCATCACGGGAGAAGTATAAGAACTTAAGCTTACAGGATTTGCCGGGTCTGAAACATCCATTATGTGCACAGTATTGCTTGCACCCATACTATAAGGGCAATATAGAACTAAAGAATTGTCTGCTGCTTCAACAAGAGAACCATCAATATCCACATACCCAACCTGTAAGGGGTGAGTGGAATCAGAAACATCAATTACTCTGAATCCGTTACTTCCTGTATATGCATAACTACCGGATACAGAGATATCTTCAACAAATCCGGGAATCTCAAATCCGGAAACGTATTGCACGTTGGTTGAATCAGTAACATCAAGAACTGAAAATGTACTATTGCGTGTTAGGTATACGTAATCTTCAATTCCTGCAATGAATTCGTAGTCACCTGAATAAAGAGAAATTGGTGTTGGTGTTGAAGGATCTTCTACATTTACGATCTGTAAACCGCCACCAGTACCAGCTTTTGAAATGTAAGCTTTATTGTTAAACACAACAACATCCTGAGGATAGTCACCTATATTCACATTCCCGGCTACTGTTACATTCAGTGAATCGCTGATATTCAATATTGTAAAGACACCAGAACTATTGACTGCATAAAGATAGTCGCCCGATATATCAAACTCACTTCCTGATGCATATCCATAAGAAGCAATCAACTGCAAGTTAAGTGGATCAGATACATCAATAATCTTTAAGCCTTGTGAAGATGTAACAATATAAACTGTTTCTCCTTTCATATACATTTGCGAAATCAGGTTGTTTGCTATATAAAGATCTTCAACAATGACCGGGTTATAAGGGTCAGAAATATCTAAAGTCCATAAACTATAATTAGTAGTAAAAAATAAATAATTTCCGCTGTAAGCAACACCGCTCCTTGGATAGGGTTCGGTTGGAAACCTGCTCATCCTGGTTGGGTGATACAAATCGGACAAATCCCATATTTCTATTCCTGAAAAATATGCACAGACATAAAGTCTTTTATTTACGGGATCGTAAGTGCAGCGGTCAACCAGAGAACGTGTTCGGATTTCAGAAAGTACAACTGGATTCTGTGGGTCAGAAATATCTGTAACATAAATACCACCACCGGAACCTACAAAAACCAAATCTCCCTCGGGACTTATACCGAGTGCATAGCTGGTAGAAAATGGATAATTTCCTTTAAAGCTTGCATTGGATGAATCGAAATTAATTACAGTTAATGGTTCATCTGCAGTTGGAATTCCTGTTCTCATCATCTTTATGAACTCAGTTTTATTTATGTCTTTATCCAGGATTTCTCCTGCACGTGGTAAACGGCTTTGTGCATTCAGACAGGTTGCTGTTAAGAAAGTGAAAAGAAGTAAATAATTTTTCATATAAACTCCCTTGGTTTTATTAAGGAATAAAATTGAATTTAAGTAAGAACAAATTTTTCTTTGTCAATTTAAATAGTATATAAAATGACACCATTAACTTAAATAAATTGCAAAAGAGTTTTTACTATGGGAGCCGCTAAATTGTTATCAGTATTAAACAACTAATCCAACCTTCTCCCACTCAGCCATAGCTTCGTTAAAAGGAAGAAGTACTCTCGGGACAGCACCGTGCATATAAGAAATAAGCACACCGTAATTAACTATTGGTATGTCAAGTAATCTTGCCTGCTTGATTCTAACCTGCATCGCTTTTCTTGTAAGCATGCATCCGCCGCAATGAACTATAAGTTTATACTCGGAAAGGTTATCCGGAAAGTCATACCCGTGTGTTATGTCAATTTGCAGATTTTTTTTAGTGTGGAGTCTTAACCATCGTGGGATTTTTACTGTTCCTATATCATCTTCTTGCGCATGATGAGTGCAGGCTTCTGAAATTAAAACCTTGTCGCCGTTATTTAATTCTTCTACTCTTTTCAAACCTTTAACAAATTCGGGGAGATTTCCTTTGTGCCTTGCCATAAGAATAGAAAAAGTTGTCAACTTAACATTTTCAGGAACATCGGCAGCAACACGCATAATTGCCTGGCTGTCTGTAATTACCAGATCCGGAAGATTCTTTAATAATGATAATGCGCTTCTTAATTCTTTATCCTTTACAACAACACAGATTGTATCTTCATCCAGTGCTTCCCTTATTGATAAAACCTGCGGTTTAATTAATCTTCCTTTGGGTGCACCGAGATCAATCGGCACAACCATTACAACCACATCCCCCTGACCAACTAAATCGCTAATCAGTGGCGGCTCATTACTATCAGGGAGTAAATGAATCAGTTTTTTCTTAAAGTTATTAACTCCTACATGCTCTTTACATGAAATTTCAAAGTATTTTATTTCAAGTGCTTCGAGCTCAGTTAAGAGATTGGGATTAATTCCGAATTCTATTTTATTAACAACTGCAAGAAACGGAACTTCAATTTTTTGTAAATAAGTGATTAACTCGGTTTCACTATTATCAAGCTGTTCACGCGCATCAAACACAGCTATTGCAAAATCAGCTTTTGAAATTGATTTGATAGTCTTGCTTATTCTTTTCGTCCCAAGTTCACCCTCGTCGTCAATACCTGCAGTATCAACCATAACAACAGGCCCATACGGAAACATCTCGACAGCTTTGCTCACAGGATCGGTAGTTGTACCGGGTGTTTCGCTGACTATAGAAAGCTCCTGGTTCGTAAGACAATTAATCAGCGATGATTTACCAACGTTTCTTTTCCCAACGATAGCTATGTGGGTTCGCTCTGCACTGGCAGTTTTATTCAATTTTCAATCCCCATACTACTTGAAATCAATTCATTAATTTCCTTCTGAGATAAAAGATTATTTCTTTTAATCACTTCAACAAAAGCTTCATTTTTCTCAGTCGCTTCCTTAACAAGCTCTGCAATTTTATCATATCCAAATTCATTAATCAGCAATGCAGCAATTGCAGACGACCTGACTAAATTTTCCCGGCATCGTTTCTCATTGGCTTTTATTCCAACTATACATTTCTCTGCAAGAGAAGTTAAAGAATCACTCAGCATCTTCATTGATTTGAGAAACAGATGTGCAAGCAACGGAGAGAATGCATTCAATTCAAGGTTTCCGGCTGATGCAACATTTGAAATAACAACGTCGTGTCCTTTCACTAATTCACAAATTTGAATCACGCTTTCCGGTATTACAGGATTTACCTTGCCGGGCATAATGCTTGAACCAGCCTGCATCGGTTGCAAAATAATTTCTCCGATTCCACCCTGCGGTCCGCTGGAAAGCAAACGTAAATCATTACAAATTTTAATTACTGAACAGGCACCTGCCTTAACCAAACCGTGCACTTCAACAAATACATCAAGATTTTGAGTTGTATCAATCAAGTCTTCAGCTTTTGCAATAGGCAGTCCCGTTATTTTTTTCAGCTCGTTATTTACACTTAGAACATATTTTCTATCAGCGCTTATTGAATTTCCGATAGCGGTTCCTCCAAGATTTACAGAACGCAGTCTCTCTTCTGCATTATATAACCGCCATCTGTCTCTCGCGATAGCCTGGGCATAAGCACCAAACTCCTGACCGAGTGAAATCGGCACAGCATCCTGAAGCTGAGTTCTTCCCAGCTTTATAATTCCGCCATACTCTTTTTCTTTTTCCTGTAATCTTCCTTGAAGAAGAGCGAAACTTTCTGTCAGCTTTCTAAGCAGAATTATTGAAGCGATCTTTAAAGCTGTTATGTAAGTATCATTTGTAGATTGAGAAAGATTAACATCATCAATCGGATGAATAAAATCATAATCACCAAAATTGCTGCCTGCTAATTCTAACGCTTTGTTTGCAATCACTTCATTTATATTCAAATTAAGAGAAGTGCCTGCACCGCCTTGGTAAGGATCAACAATTATTTTTTCATAAATTGAAAGAGATTTCCCCTCTATTGTGTGTTCTGTTTCTTCAAGCAAATCTTCAATTGCTCTTGTAATTAATTTTGATTTTTCATTCGACATCAATTCCAATTTAGCATTAGTTGTTACCGCTGCTAGCTTAACTTGCAAATACGCTTTAATAAACCAGGGACTGATTCTTTCTTCAGAATCAGGAAAATTAATTTGCGAACGTAATGAATGAATCCCGTAGTAAGCATTCGAGGGAACTTCCAACTTTCCGATTGAATCTTTTTCTATTCTTTTTTCCCCATCCATCATAATCGCTAAAAGTCAAAAAGTGTTCCATCAGAAGTACTATAAAAGAAGAAAATTATTGGGACTTAAATGATGTTAAAGCATATTTCCATGAAGTAAGGTATCATTAATAAAAAAACATTTCTCTGTTTTAAGAATCCTCAGCTTACAAACAGGTAATAGAAAACCCTTTTGCTTTATGCCGATGGTATGTTAATTGAATTCTTCTATTGAACGAAAGTAATTGCTAAATAGCAATAGTAAGGACGCATAACATGGAATTTATAAATGAAGATTATATTAATTACCTTCTTGAGAGCGAAGAACTTTTAGACGAGAACTATCAAAAGGATTTAATACAAAAAGGTTCGGAAGCAAAAGGTCTTAATTTAAAAGAGGCTGCCGCATTATTAAATATAAACTCGCCGGAAATACTCGAAGAACTTCATCACACAGCGAAGAAAGTCAAAGAAAAAATTTACGGCAACAGGCTTGTGTTGTTTGCCCCTCTTTACATTACAAATGTTTGCGTCAATAACTGTCTATATTGTGCCTTCAGAAAAGATAATAAAGAACTTAAGCGAAGAACTTTAACGATTGATGAGATAGAGGAAGAAGCAAGATTTCTTGTATTAACCGGACAAAAAAGAATACTTCTCGTTGCCGGGGAACACCCTAAAAAAGCAAGTATGGATTTTATTGGCGGAGCAATAGATAGAATTTACAACATTAACCTGAGCGGAAACAATATAAGAAGGTTAAATGTAAACACGGCTCCACTAACTTTAGAAGATTTTAAATTGCTGAAAAGTTTTGGAATTGGAACCTATCAATGCTTTATGGAAACATATCACTACCAGACATACAAAGTGATGCATCCGGAAGGACCGAAGCGTGATTATGCCTGGAGATTGTATGCAATGGATCGCGCTCTTCAGGCGGGAATTGATGATGTTGGTATTGGTTCATTATTTGGATTAACGGATTACAAATTTGAAACTCTCGGATTGCTTAATCATGCATTCGATCTTGATTACAAGTATGGTGTTGGTCCGCATACAATTTCAATCCCAAGACTCGAACCGGCATTGAATGCACCTGCTGCACTTAATCCTCCGTACGCTGTTGATGATGTTTCGTTTAAAAAATTAGTCGCAGTTATTAGATTAGCAGTCCCATACACCGGAATGATATTATCTACGAGGGAAAGAGCAGAACTAAGAAGAGAATTATTTGAAGTCGGTATATCTCAGATAAGTGCAGGTAGCAGAACAGCTCCCGGTGCTTATAAAGAATCTCAGGAAAGTATTGATGAACACAATCTTGAACAGTTTCAGCTTGGAGATCATCGCACACTGGATGAGGTTGTTAAAGATATAACATCACTCGGTTATATGCCTAGCTTCTGTACCGCCTGTTACCGTTCTCAAAGAACGGGAGACAGATTTATGGAACTTGCAAAATCCGGAAACATTGGTAAAATTTGTGTGCCGAATGCAATGGCAACATTCAGAGAATATCTGAATGATTTTGCAAGCGACGATACCAAATTAATCGGAAATGACTTTCTTCAATCAGAACTCAAAAAAATCGAAGGTGTTACCAGAATGAAAACTAAAACAATGATTGAAAGAGTAAATGAAGGTGAAAGAGATATTTATCTTTGATTGAAAATGGAACTTGATCAGATTTTAAATAAAGAAGAACTAACAAAAGACGAAATCGTTTTTCTTTTGTCATTAGAGAAAGAAAACGAAATCGAAAAGTTGTACCTCTGTGCAGACAAAATAAGAAAAAAATATTTTGGTAATGAGGTCCATTTAAGAGGTATAGTTGAATTTTCAAATTATTGTGAACAGGATTGTCTTTATTGCGGGCTTCGGAAATCCAATAAAAATCTTCAACGCTACAGGATGACGAAAGATGAAATTATCTCAACTGCCGAAAAGATAACTCAAGCGGGGATTAAAACTGTAGTCCTGCAATCCGGCGAAGATCACTTTTATTCAAGTTCTCTGGTTACGGATATTATCCTGACAATTAAAAAAAAGTTTGAGTCCGCAATAACATTAAGTATAGGTGAAAGAGGAAGAGACGAATACGAGGAATGGAAAAATGCCGGTGCCGATCGTTATCTTTTAAAACATGAAACTGCAAATGATGAATTATATTCTACTTATCATCAACATGAAAAGTTAAAATCAAGGCTGGCTCATATCAAATGTCTAAAAAAAATCGGTTTCCAGACAGGCAGTGGAAATATTATTGGTCTGCCCGGACAAAATATTGAAGATATTACCGATGATATTCTTCTCTGCAAAGAAATGGAATGCGACATGTGTTCCTTCAGCCCGTTTATTCCGTCGCAAGATTCACCACTCAGGGAAGTGCCTTCAGCTAATACCGACCTTACACTAAAAACAATTGCAGTTGCACGGATTGTATTAAAAAATGTTCACATACCTTCAACTACTGCGCTATTAACCTTAATAGGAAATGGTGCAGAAGTCGGTTTAAAAATTGGCGCAAATGTTATAATGCCAAACTTTACTCCAATACCGTATCGGGACAACTATCAAATCTATAAAGACAAAAAAACTTATGACCCAATAGAATTTTTGAACGAGTTAAAAGTAATGCTCGATAAAATTGACAGGAAGGTTGGTGAGGGAAAAGGTCACTCCCTTAAATTAATGCTCAATCAATAAGCTTCTCTAAATTTTTTCTTTAATTCACTCATACCTTTTGGATCGCCAATAATCGTTAATCGATCTCCTTCTTCTAAAACCGTATTACCCTTTGGAATAAGTGTCTGGCCGGTTCTTCTTAAAATGGCAACGAGGCATCCTTCAGGAAATTTTATATCTTTAAGCGCTTTCCCTATCAATTCTTTACTAGAAGTTTCCCTTTCAATCAGAAGTGATAAGCTGCGGTCTTCATGAATCAGAGCTTCTTTAAGTTCCTGATCGTCTTTAGCATTAATCCATTCATCAGCAAATCCTTCTTCTTCAACTCGTCCCGCAATCTGTGCTAAAATTCTTAAATGCTGAGTAGGATCTTTTTCAGGACTGACGAGAAAAAAAATAGCATTAACTTCTGTCTCATCTTCAGTATCAGAATCTTTTAAAGGATCTTTATATTTAATGTGAATACCTTTCATGCCTCTCACGACTACTATCTCTGCTTGCTGTAAACCTTCTAAACGTAAATGAGGAAGTGCAATTCCGTGTGTTACTGGGGTAGCACCCATTCTTGTACCATTTAAAAACTGATTCTCTATTTCTGATGGAGTAAAAGAAACGAATTGTGAAATCCATTCAGATGCTTTCTTTGCAACATTTTCAAAATTTTCCAGTTCATCATAATCCATGACATGGCTGCGGGTAACTATTTCATCAAACGGATCTGTTTCACGCAAACCCTTTTCTTTCAGGATTCCCCTCATTTCAGTTTCCAGTCCACTAAATCTTGAACGACCGAGGCGTTCAAACAAGTGATAGATGGCACCAGACCTCACCACTTTCCTTCTTGCATAATACCAATACCATAACGCTCCAACAGCAATTAATCCAACGCTAAATAACAGTGGCAAAATTCCCATCTGATAAATCAAAATAAAGGGAAGAAAGATACCGAGTAAATGCAACCACGGATACAACGGAGACTTAAATCCCGGGTCGTATGCTTCTATTTTGCTTTCCCTTATAATTATAACAGCAAGACAGATGAAAGAAAAAACCAGGAGTTGAAATGCGCTGGCCAGTTTAGCTATCCCTGTAGGATCTAAAAAAGCAATCAGCAAAATAATGCTAACGACGGTTGTAATAATTGAAATAAAAGGGGTTCCCCAATGAGTAAGCTTCTGAAAAAATCTGGGAAGTAAATGATCTCTGCTTAGTGCTAAAGGATACCTGGATGCAGCTAATGTACCTCCATTCGCCACAGAAATGAAAGCTGTAATAGCTGCAATTGAAAGAATAAGAACACCAATTTCTCCAAACAGAACTTCACCAGCAGCAGCGACAGGAGTTAAGTTTCCCATCAAATCTTTAATTGGCAAAACACCAATCATTACTCCTGTGCCGAGTGCATAAACTAAAACAGCCGTACCAATTGCTAAAAACAATCCAAGTGGAAGATTACGTTCAGGTCTTTTTACTTCTTCCGAGAGACTTGCAACATTAGTAATACCTATATAACTGATGTACACCAACCCGGCTGCCGAAAGAATGGAGTTCCACCCTGAACCTAAAAAATTCTTAAAGTGTTCAAAATTTACCTGAGGCACACCTCCAATTATAAAGAATAAAAGAAATGCTAAAAGAAAGGTCACAAGTAGTATCTGAAGATGGCCACTCTTTTTAGCACCGAACAGACTAAATAGCCCTAAAATCAAAGCAATCACAATAGCAAAAGGAATAATTCCAATGTTTGGAAAAAACAGATGCACATATGCACCCATGCCAATCAACGCAAAAGCTACCTTTAGTACTAATGCCAGCCAGGTGCCAATTCCACCAATAGTTCCAATCATAGGTCCCATAGTTCTGTCGAGAAAATAATAGACACCACCAGCCCTTGGCATCGCAGTAGCTAATTCAATAACGCTGAGCATTGCTGGTATTAAAGGAATCACTGCTATTAGATATGCTAAAGGAAGAGCAGCTCCCGCTTCAATTGAGGCTAATCCAGGTAACAGGAAAAACCCAGCGCTTAAAGTTGTTCCTGTAGCAATAGCATAAACATGAAAAAGAGATAATTCTTTCTTAAGTTTTTTCTTATCTGCCATATCTTAAAAGTAAATAAAAAAAGTAATTAAATAAAAAATAACTAATTCAAAAAGTGCCTTATTTATCGATAAAGACACTTTAAAAATAATGGTTTCCGACTATTAAACTTATTTATTCGATAAGTTTGTGATCTTACATATAGATACTTCGTCTAAAGATTTATATAGGATAGTGGCTTTCCACATTTTAACTTTGAAACAGCAAAAGGATATGTTTAACCAAAAAGAGGTATTTTTTGAAATCATTAGCAATAGTGTTTTTTATGATTGTAATTGGTGGATTGGTTGGATTTACAGTAATAAACAATGAAAAAAAGGGAAATTCTGAAAGCATACTAATTGAAGAATTAGTTCCTGAAACAATAAAAGAAAGCACAGTTAATACTTCATCCGTTGATTATATTAATCTTGGAACTATGAAGGCATCATGGTATGGACCTAAGTTTCACGGTAAATTGACAGCAAATGGTGAAATTTATGACCAAATGGCATTAACTGCAGCTCATAAGACATTAAAATTCGGAACCTTATTAAAAGTTACAAACCCGAAAAATGGAAAATCAGTAATAATACGTATAAATGATAGAGGCCCTTACATTGGTGACCGTGAACTTGATCTCTCTAAGGGTTCAGCAATTAAGCTGGGACTTATTGAAAAAGGTGTCTCCAGGGTTAAAATCCAGGAGGTTACACCTGGTGAGATAGAGAATCCGACTGCGTTGGTTAATTAGCGACTAATACCAATTATTTTAAGCCCGGTCATTTCAGATCGGGCTTTTTTATTCCATATTATCATTCCTCATCCTTAAATTTGCTTAAGATATTATTATTGAATTTATAATTAAAAATGAACAAGCTAAATCTAGGCTGCGGAAAAGATATTAAGAAAGGTTACACTAACCTTGATATTGTGGATTACGGTGGTAATATGATTCACGATATTAATTCATTTCCCTACCCATTCCAAGAAAATTATTTTGATGAAATATACGCTTCCCACGTTCTTGAACATTTGAATAATTTTCATAATACAATAACTGAGCTTTATAGGATTCTGAAACCAAATGGAATTCTGATTGTTTATGCACCCTTCTTTTTAAATACAAAATACTTCGGTGAACCCGACCATAAAATTCCTTTCTCAATCCGGACATTCGACAACTATGAATTCATTGGAAACCGCAACCTGAAGTTCTATGAAAAATGGAAACTTAATCACCGAACAAATTATGAAGGGAAGGCACAATTTGAAGTTTCAGAGAAAAGATTCATTACTTCACACTTTGCTTTGCTAAAATGGATGGATTTTTTCGTGAACCTGGAACCAGTTATTTACGAAAGATTTTTTGCTGGTATTTTCTCGCCAGAAGAAGTTTATTTTAAGTTACGTGCAATTAAGTAATTTTACTTCGGTACTTTCTTTCTAATAGCTTCAACAATTATCCAGAACCATCCGATCAAAAAGCAAACTCCGCCAACAGGAGTTATCATTGCAAAAAAATGAATTCCCGAAGTTGAATAAATGTAAAGTGAAAAAGAGAAAATTATTATTCCAAGCAGAAAAAATATAGAGGCGATTTTAGTTTTGATAAAATCTGTTAAGGAAAGAATTAAAAGAACAATCGTATGAATAAACTGATAAAGCACACCTGTTTTATAAACCTCGAGCATTTCTGCAGAAAGCTTTTCACGCAAACCGTGCGCTCCGAAAGCACCAATTGCAACAGCAGTAAATCCAGATACAGCAGAAATAATGATCCACATCTTTTTGTCATTCATTTCAATCCTCAATTGCATTGAATAGTTGAGTGTAATTTCTTTAAATTTGTTCTCAATTTAATCAAATAAAGAAACAAAGATGAAAATTTTACAAAAGCTTATACTTCCTGTATTAATAATCGCAGCTATCTTTTTAGTTTACAAATTCTACTTTGACAAAGGCAGCGAATTGGGATCTTTCTCCGATTTTGATCCGAACAACAGTGCAGTGAAGGAAATAAGTGTCCAGTTATTAATCGATAAAGGAATTGAACAGCAAGGTGGCGAGGTAAGTTTTTTTACTTCAGATAGAAATGGAAAAGTAGTTCAGGTTTCTGGTTCTTTTATGTTGCCGGATGGATTTGAAACTGCGAAAGTAGTTATACTTAGAGGACATTTAAATCAAAGTGGATTCCATGCTCACGAGGTTTTACTCGACTAATCCATGAATAAATTTAAACTTGTTTCAAATTACAAACCCGCCGGTGATCAGTCTCAGGCAATTAAACAGTTAGTTGAACGTATTAAGGAAGGGGATAAGTTCCAAACATTACTTGGAGTAACGGGAAGCGGAAAGACTTTTACAATTTCCAATGTGATTGAACAGATAAATAAGCCAACTCTAATAATTTCACACAACAAAACTCTTGCTGCACAGCTTTATTCCGAATTCAAATCATTCTTTCCTGATAACGCTGTTGAGTTTTTTATTAGCTATTACGATTACTACCAACCTGAAGCGTACGTGGTTTCCAGCGATCTTTACATAGAAAAAGACTTTTCAATTAATGAAGAAATTGACCGTCTTCGGTTAAAGGCAACTACTTCACTTATTGAAGGAAGAAGAGATGTAATCGTAGTGGCAAGTGTAAGCTGTAT
>Ga0307423_1000200_pt1 | contig 40270 bp, 36 predicted proteins | sample SalMarWE160310MG_FD_202154 | JGI IMG/M metagenome (GOLD analysis project Ga0307423, IMG submission 202154) | Salt marsh sediment microbial communities from the Plum Island Ecosystem LTER, Massachusetts, United States - WE1603-10 | ecosystem: Environmental > Aquatic > Marine > Intertidal zone >... | reverse complement strand
TGCGCGAATCTGGGTGATCTGGGGGGGGAGTTTTTGAGCTTCTCGGCCGGGCAGGTATTCAATGGCAAAATGACTTACCTGTTTGTGCTATCGAGCGTAGAGCATCCGAGTGGTCGCGAAAAGAAGTGTCAAACCCCGGATATAGCCTGTTCCGCTTCAGCATCGGGGGGCGTCGGGTCGTCGGGATCGTCCCAAAAGCCTTTTGGAAGTGCGACTTTCTGGGTGCCGCCGCGTTTGCCGCGGCGAACGAGGTGGCCGTGCTCGGGGAACGGTGCCTCGCGATCGATCTCGGCAAGGATCTCCTCGAGTTCGGGGAAATGCCGCACCCGCATCAGCCGATCGCGAAGGCGTGCGCTCGACCGGAAACCTCTGGTGTACCAGCCGCTGTGCTTGCGGAACGAGAGCATGGCCTGCCGTTCGCCGAACCAGTCCACGAGGAGTCGCGCGTGCTCGATCATGAGGTCCGCGACCTCGCCAAAATTCGGTGGTGTCTGCGGCTCACGTCCCATGAACACGTCAGCCAGATCGCGAAACAACCACGGGCGCCCGAGACAGCCACGCCCGACCGCGACACCATCGCAGCCGGTCTCCCGCACCATGCGGACGGCGTCGTCTGCGACCCAGATGTCGCCGTTGCCGAAGACCGGAATCGACGTCACAACCTGCTTGAGCTCGCCGATGGCGCGCCATCTGGCGTGGCCGTCATACAGCTGAGCGGCGGTGCGTGCGTGAAGGGTGACACCCGCGCACCCCTGGTCCTCCGCAATCCGGCCGGAATCAAGGAAGTTGAGGTGTTCATCATCAATTCCCATCCTGAACTTGATCGTCACCGGCACCTCGACGGCCGCCCTGACCGCAGCCCGGACGATCGACTCCAGCAGCCGCGGTTTCGCCGGGATGGCGGCGCCGCCACCTTTGCGGGTCACCTTGCGGACCGGACACCCGAAGTTGAGGTCGAGGTGGTCGATACGGCCTTCACCCACGAGACGGCGTACCGCTTCGCCGACGTCGTGCGGATTGACGCCGTAGAGCTGGAGGCTGCGAGGGCTCTCGGTGGGGCCGAAGTCAGCCAGCTTGAGGGTTTTCTCGCGGCCCTCAACCAGCGGCCGGGCGGTGATCATCTCGCTGATGTAGAGCCCTGCCCCGAAACGGCGGCACAGCGTGCGAAATGGATAATTGGTGACCCCGGCCATCGGCGCGAGGACGACCGGTGGTGAGACCTCGATCGGCCCGATGTGGACACTCGGAGAATGCGTCATCAATACCTCAAAAGAAAAACGCCGCGTCTTCCGCGGCGTTTCGCATGAGAGAGTGGAGATGCATTACTTCAAGAGGTTTTCGAGGAAGGTCGCGCCGAGCACCACGCCGAAGCCGGATGCACCCTTCGGCAGTCCGTTGTGCTCTTTCTCGTTGTAGCCGACACCGGCGATATCCAGGTGCGCCCAACTCACCTTGTCGGGGACCCACTGCTTGAGGAAGGTCCCGGCGGTGACGGCCCCGCCCCAGCGTGAACCGGCATTCTTGATATCCGCCCACTCGCTCTTGAGGTAGGAGAGGTACTCTTCGTACAGAGGCATCGGCCACACCCGCTCGCCGACCTGCTCGCCGAGCTTCTGGAGCTCATCCATGAGATCCTTGTCGTTCCCCATCATGCCCGCGGCCTCGTGGCCGAGTGCGACGACACAGGCCCCGGTGAGGCTGGCGAAATCGATCACGATGTCGGGATTGAAGCGCGCGGAGTAGTGCAGCGCATCGGCAAGAATCAGCCGGCCTTCGGCATCCGTGTTGTCGACCTCGACGGTTTTGCCGCTCGAGGTCGTGAGAATATCTCCGGGTTTGATCGCGGATCCCGAGGGCATGTTTTCGACCGCCGGGATCAGACCGACAACTTTGATCGGAAGGTCGAGGTCAGCGACCGCGCGCATGATGCCCATGACGGTTGCGGCGCCGACCATGTCAGCCTTCATCGCGCCCATCCCGGCGGCGGGTTTGATCGAAATGCCTCCGGAATCGAAGGTCACGCCCTTACCGACCAACACCACCGATTTTTTTGGCTTCTTGGGCCGATGCTCGATGATGATCATCCGCGGCTCCTGCACGGAGCCCTGGCTGACGCCGAGGATGCCGCCCATTTTCTCTTTTTGAAGCTCCTTCACTCCGAGGATGGTGACCCGCAGACCCTTCGCCTCTTCGGACATCTCCTTTGCCGCCTGCGCAAAGGTTTCCGGGTTGAGGTCATTTGCCGGTCGGTTTCCGAGATTGCGTGCCAGCACCTGCGAGGCCCTCAACAGGCGGACCTTCACCAGCCGCTCTTCCAGCTCGTCCTCGGTTTCCTTGACGAGGGGGAGAATATGGAGGCCGTCGATCTTCTCGAACTCGTTCTTCTTCGATTTGAAGGTGTCGAAGGTGTAGTCCGAAATCGACGCCTCGCGGAGCGCGAAGAGGCGCGATTCGGCGGCGGTGAGGCCGTGGACCTTGACCGGCACGCCGAGTGCGATCTGGTACTCGCGGTTCTTGGTAGCCTGGCGCATGACTCTGTTGAGGGCCTCGCGCATCCTCGAGTGAGTGATGTCTTTTTCGTCGCCGACACCTACGAAAGTGATCCGGTGGGCGATGTCGATCGGACATTCGCCCGAGATCAATTCGCCTTCTTCACCGCGCGGACCGAGGGCTTTGGCTTTTGTTCTCAGCGACTTGCGCTCCTTGGCCGAGAACTCGAGCCCGCCCAGCGGATCGCTGTCGGTGCTCTTTATGATGTACATGCAATCGAGGGGTTCTTCGGGCGATGTGCGGAATTGGTGAAGATCTGCCATGGGGTGAGGTTGACCCTCCTCTAAAAGTCGTCGATACGGCGGGGGATTGTAGCACACACCCTGGACATCGAGCTAAGATTATTAAGGTCAATAATTTGGGGGCTAAAGGCTGACCGGAATCGGGGTCAGATACCCGAATTGGGCACGGAGGTTGCTAGAACCCGGACTGCCTCTGCAAACAGCTCGGCGGTGGGTTCGTCAAAAGCGGTGAAACGGACCGTTGCCAGCGAAGTGTGTGGATGGCAGTCGAGCCACGATTGAACTTCCTTGACGATGGTTGCGGTCCCTTCTTGCTTGGGGTAGCCGAAAATACCAGTCGAGATAGCGGGTAGGGCGATCGATTCCGCACCGAGATCAGCGGCGCGATCCAGGCTCGCTCGCACCGCCGATCGCAGCGAGGCCTCCTCGTTTCCGTTGCCCCAGATCGGTCCCACCGCGTGGATCACCCAGCGGCAGGGGAGAGCGCCGGCCGAGGTGACTGTGGCATTTCCGGTGGTAACTGGCGCGAGCTTGTCCGACTCTTCCTGGATCACCGCGCCGCCGCGGGCAACGATGGCACCCGCGAGGCCGCCGCCGTGAGCGAGGTTCGAGTTCGCCGCGTTGACGATAGCGTCGACCCGCTCCGCCGTCATGTCACCGAGTACTGCCTGGAGCACGTAATGGTCGCTGGCGTGTTCGGCGAGGATACGTGGATTCATGGCGGGATTTTAGCCCACATTATTCATGAGGTCCCGTTCATTCAAGTTCTGGGGTTGCGTACGGGTAGACTTGGCGCATGAGGCGGATCGATTGGAACCATCACGAGGATGGCGGCGCGCAGGCTGCCGCCCTGGCCGCCGAGGCGCGCGAGATCGGGTACATGGTTGTAGCTTTCCTGAAGGGAGGAAGCGGTGATCCTCTTCCGTGGTTTGTCGTGGAGCAGTGGACGAGAAGCCGCGCAGTGACCGTGGCGGACGTGGCTGGAGAGCTCTCATCGCCCGCGCTCGATGTTGCCCTGTGCTCGGATCTGGTCTACCTGCGTCCGCAGGCGAATCTGAGGTTGGCGGCGAGCGCCGATGCACCTGCAGACGGTGTGATCTGGGCCCTGGGGCGCGCGGGCCGTGCGGCCCTCGCGCGAGGTCTATTGGAGGTAGATGATCTGTCGGCAGCCGACGCTGTCACGCTCGGTGTCGCCACTGGGATCGTGCCGGCGGACGCGCCGTTGCCCCTCCCTGATTCGATGTCGGTGGCCTCGGTGACGGCCGCCCGTGATCTCATGCGAGCGTCCGCGCGGGGCAGCGCCGGACTGGCTCTCGAACTGGCGTCCTTTCGCCTGCTCTTCGCCACCGGCGACCCCGAAGAAGGAGCGCGTGCCTTCCTCGAGAAGCGCGACCCAAACTTCTGATTCTTCCACCGGTAGGCGTTTTTTAGGCGTATTCGCTGGATGCCATGGCTTTGAAAACACAAAGGCGCAAAGACGCGCAGAGATTTTCTTTGAGTTTTTCTTGGCGACGATCGTTGCGCCCTTCGCGTCTTTGCGGTTCCACAGTTTTTGACGTTCGGAGGAGCTTTCAATAGAACCCCGAGCTCCGGGCCTCAGGCCCTCGGCCACATGCTAACCTCCGCCAATGAGAGATTTCCTGCGTGTCCTCGGGCTGGCGAAGAGGCATGGGGCATGGATTCTTCTCGCGTTGACGAGCATGGTCGTGGTGGCAGGTGCGACCGTTTTTGTATTCAACCTCGTGCGCCCGATCTATGACCAGGTGTTGCGGCCGTCCTCGACCGCCCAGGCGTCTCTCGAACCACCTGTGGCCGGCGTGGTCGGCGCGCTTGACGTGACCGCCGCTCGTGCGGAGCGGACTCTCCGGGGTTGGGTTGGTGAAAATCGTGCCGCCATCCTGGTTCTGGCGTTGTTGACGATCGTGGTCAAGAACCTCTTTGCGTTTCTCGTACGGTTTGCATCAGCGAGGTTTGGTCTCGCGACAGTCCGAGATCTGCGGGATCTGTTCTTCGAGAGCCTCCTCGTCCAAACGCCGGTGTTTTTTCATGATCGCTCCACCGCTGCGTTGGTGTCGCGGGCGACAAGCGATTTCCTGCTTCTTCGCGAGGCCCTGGCGGAACGTATCGGTGATGTCGCACAGGACCTTGTCACCGTGCCGGTGATTCTCGTTTTCCTGGTGTCCCTGGACCTCCGCCTGACCCTGGCAACAACCCTCGCAGCGCCTATGCTCTTCGCACCAGTTCTCCACTTCAGCCGCCGGATGCGGGCGCGGGCGCTTCAGGCCCAGGAACGCACCGACGAGATCGCGGTGGTGATTGACGAGACGGTGCGCGGTATCCGGGTTGTTCAGACCTTCGGAATGGTTGATTTTTTGGCCGAACGATTCCGTTGTGTCAATCAAAGACAGTATCTTGCCGGCCTTGCCGCGCGCGCGATTCAGGCGGCCAACGCGCCAGTGATGGAGGTTGCGGGAGTTGTCGCGGCGGTGGCGGTGATCGCCTACGGTTCATCTCAAATCACAGCCGGTGGCATGACTCTCGGCGATCTGTCGGCGTTTGTTCTTGGCGCCTACGCTGTGTACAACCCACTCAAGAGACTCAACAAGTTCAATCTCGTGCTGCAGCCGGCAGTGGTGGCCGCGAGCCGGATCTTCGAAATCATCGACGCACCTGTGGCGGTGTGCGAGCGGCCCAACGCTCGTGCCCTCACCGGAATCGGTGCGGGCGTCCGATTCGAAAAGGTCGGTTTCGCCTATCGGCCCGACCGGTGGGTATTGCGTGATTTCGAACTTCATCTTCCCCGTGGGTCGACGGTGGCGTTGGTTGGAGCTTCGGGAGCCGGCAAGAGCACCGTGGCACAGCTTATCCCACGATTCATTGATGTCCAGGAGGGAGCGGTGTGGGTGGGCGACCACGATGTGCGAGATCTCACGCTTGCGAGCCTGAGGACACAGATCGGCCTGGTGACTCAGGAGCCCCTCCTCTTCGACGACACTGTGCGAACCAACATCGTCTGTGGTCGCGAGGGCATTTCTGACAACGCTGTAGAGGCGGCCGCGAACGCCGCCGATGCCGACGATTTCATCCGGAGCCTGCCGGCCGGGTACGACACCATTATTGGCGAAGGTGGGGTGAAGCTCTCGGGCGGACAACGCCAGCGCCTGGCCATCGCCCGAGCCGTGCTCCAGAATCCGCCGATTCTGATTCTCGACGAGGCGACATCGGCTCTCGACCCGGAGTCGGAGACCATGATCCAACGGGCTCTCGACCGTCTCACGCGTGATCGCGCCACCCTCGTGATCGCCCATCGGTTGTCGACGACTCGCCGTGCAGACGTGATCGCCGTGCTCGCGAATGGTCGAGTTGCTGAATTGGGGAGCCATGACGAGCTGGTCGCTGCCGGTGGCCCGTATTGGCGGATGGTCGAGATGCAGGTACTTTCCTGAAGCACACCCGCATGTCTCTAAAGTTTTGACGATCAATCGTTTGATCGCCAGGCTTGGACCCGCTAACCTGAAAGACTGGGGACAAAGAAGGACGGAGGCGGTATGGCCTTGATGAGCATGACCGGTTTCGGGCGCGCACGGGCCGAGCTCTCGGATCGGTTCGGCGTAACGGTGGTGGTGCGGTCGGTCAACCACCGATTCCTGGATATTCAGGTGCGTACCAACTTGCGCGAGGACACGCCCGAGATCGAAGCCGCTGTTCGCTCGGTGATCTCGAAGCATTTTCATCGCGGCCGTGTGAGTGCGCAAGTCAACCTGGAACGAATCCTCACGGCAGAGGTGGATGTCGCGGTCAACACCGAAGCTGTGCGTGAGGTACTCGATCAGCTATCCAAAGTCACTGTGCCCGAAAAATTCGGCTCGAAGGTGGATCTCGGCGATGTCCTGACGGTGCCGGGACTGGTTTCGGTTGCTTCGCAGGAGACGATTCTCGAGGAAGATGAAGTGTCCGGATTGCGTTCGGTGGCCTCTGAGGCCGTAGCTGAGGCGGTGAAAATGCGGCGTGAGGAGGGCGAACGCCTCGTCCACCAAATCGAATTGGAACTCGCGGAGGTGGCTGCATTTGCCGACTGGTTCGAACCACAGATGAAAGAGTTTCGACAACGGCTTCTCGACCGGATACGGGAGCGGGTCGAAGATCTCATGGGGCCCGAGGTGCAGGTCGACACTGAACGCATCCTTCAGGAGGCGGCGGTGCTGGCGGATCGGGCCGATGTGGCGGAGGAGATCGTGCGGCTGAGGGCCCATCTCGAGAACTTCACAGAACGCCTGGCGGCAGGTGGGGTGGTTGGGCGCTCGCTCGATTTTCTCTGCCAGGAGATCCATCGTGAGCTCAACACCCTCGGTTCGAAGTGCCGGGAGCTCGGAGTTGCTGATCGGTTGGTGGATGCCAAGTCCGCCGCCGAGCGGGTCCGTGAACAGGTTCAGAACCTCGAATAGGCGTGCGCGCGGTATGATCGGAAGGCAAATGGACTGGGGGGCGGCGCTCGAGTGACTCGTCGACGTGTCCTGCTGCAGACGCGGATTGCCCGCCACATAGCGTTCGCGGTGGTGGTCAGTCTCGTGCTCAGCGCATTGGTGCTGGTGGTGTTCCGCCACCATGCGGTGCGACGGAACATGGAGCGATCCGCTCGCACCTACGCATCTCTGATCAGTGAACCTCTGACCTATCTCGTGGGTTTCCTCGGTTCCTCCGGCAAGGGACTCCTCGACCAGCAGGTGGCGCAACTCCGAGAGCTCAACAACGACGTCGAACGCCTCGAAATCATCGATGTTCGCGGCAAGGTCGTGTTGCGTGCTGAGGGCAACGACGTCGTTCTTTTCGGCGACGGCATCGAGTCACCGGTGATCACGGATCGTAAGCTGCTTCGAGCCATTTCTGGTCTCGAGTCGACTGCCGAACAGGTAACTGAGGCCGATGGAAGTACTGCCTACCGGGTCGTTGCGCCGGTGGTCAAACAATGGGGCGAGCACGTTTACTCGCTCGTGGGGACCTTCACCTACGCCAACGTCGACCGCCAGCTCCGCTCCTCGTTGTGGCTTTCGGCGCTGATCCTGGCGATCGGCCTCGGTCTGACCCAATGGGTCTCCGTGACCCTCGCCGGGGGCATCACGCACGACGTCGACCGTCTGCGGGCCGGGGTCATGCGGATTCAGCAAGGCCGCCTCGAAGAACGGGTCTCCATCGACTCCCGGGACGAGATCGAGGAGCTTGCCGATGCCTTCAATCTCATGGCCGACGAGCTGGTAGCGACTATCCGCCAGCTCCGAGAAGCCAACCGCGAGTTGGAGACTCTCGACCAAACCAAGGCCGATCTGGTCGCCAACGTTTCGCACGAGCTCAAAACGCCGCTCACCGCGCTTCGGGGATATCTCGAGTTGATGGCGGATGGCGGTCTCGGGACGATTTCCGACGAATCGGTCAGGGCGGTCATGGTGTGCCGAAAGAATGTCGAGCGGTTATCGCTGCGGGTCGAAGAGCTGGTCCAGTTGTCGCGTCTGGACCGATTCACTGCGCTCGATTCGGCGCGCGAGGAGATCGACCTCAAAACGATTCTGGAAGGAACCATCGACACTTTCAGGCCTCGGATGGAGGGCGATGGAGTGCACTTCGTGTTGCAGATGCAACCGGATCTGCGGGCTTTGGAGGCCAACCCCGAGCAGATTGAACGGGTCTTCCTCAATCTCCTGGACAACGCGGTGAAATTCACACCGCAGGGCGGAACTGTTCTGGTGCTCGCTGAGGACTGTGATCACGAGGGACGACATGGTGTTCTGGTGCGGATCCAGGATAGTGGTGTCGGTATTCCACCGACCGAGCTGATCCGGATCTTCGACCGTTTCTACCAGGTGGATCCGAGCTCCCGGCGCCGATTCGGCGGAATGGGCCTCGGCCTGTCACTGGTACGCAGCATCGTCGAGGCCCACCGGGGAGCGGTGTGGGCTGAGAGTGAAGAGGGGATCGGTTCCACATTCTTTGTATGGTTGCCATTTGGAGGATTCGCCAGCGACGTCGCGAGAGGGAGCGGTCCGTCTGTTAGACTCGAAGAGGCTGACGATGACCGTCCAGCCGCGAGGGAGGTTTGATGGCGCGGGTTTTCGTGGTCGATGATGAACCGGATATGGTGGATCTCCTGGCTACCATCCTCAAATCGGACGGTTTTCAGGTGGAAACCGACACTGACGGGCGTTCAGCTCTGGCCCGGCTGCTGGCCGATCCCCCCGACCTCGTGCTTCTCGACCTGATGATGCCTGATCTCGACGGCATGGAGCTGCTGAAGCTTCTCCGCCTCGATGTCAAAGGGGCAGACGTGCCGGTACTCGTGGTCAGTGCCCGGAGCGGTCACCAGGACCAGCTCGGCACGCTGCAGTTGGGTGCAAATGCCTATATCTGCAAGCCGTTTTCACCACGTGAGCTGGTGCGCCAGGTCCGGCAGCTTCTCGAGATATCCGACGCCGACACGAGTGCGTAGCCGGCATGTCACTCAACGGCTTCGTCATCTCCGATCCCGTCGAGCTGAAGACGAGGATTCTACAGTATCGCGCGAGCCTATTTGATCCCGTTACCAAGCTTCCGACCCTGCCCGTCGTGCTCGATCGGATCCGCAGGATGCTGGACGAACGCGGGACTCTTCAGGTTCTCCTTGTGCGTATCGAGCACGAACAGAATCTCGAGCGAATCGTCGGATGGGAACGATATGACGCTGTTCTGTTCAGTGTCGCCGGCCATCTCAGCGGTCTGCTTGAAGCTACGGCCGGCTCGGCCAGCCTCCTGTGTCAGGAGAATGTTCGCGGCGACATCTTTCTCGTTATCCTGGCTGACCATTTCGAGGCCGGCCGTCTGCACGACTCCTTGATCGACGGAATCACCATCACCCACGAAACCGGAGAGAGCGAAAAGGTAGCGGTGCGTGTTGGGCAGGGAGTGATCAAGATGCGTCCGGCCCTCCGTGTCGAGCGGACTATCTACAACGGAATCCTCGAAGCCCGGCAGGATTTTCACCGCCGCGGTGAGGCTCTCGATCAAGCGCGTCTCGACGAGGTGCGGCAGATCCTCCGAGAGGGCTCGATCCGCACTCTGTTCCAACCCATTGTCCGCGTGCCAGGGCGCGAGGTCATCGGTTACGAAGCGCTGAGCCGCGGCCCTGAGGGGTGCTACCTGGAGACTGCTGACAATCTTTTCGGTTTTACCGAGCGGGCAGGCATGCTCGGCGAGGTCGAGCTGTTGTGCTTGGATCGTGCACTCGGGAACGCCCGAAAACTGCCTGAGGGATCGATCCTCTTTGTCAATCTGTCGATGCTCGGCCTCGAGTACATCGAGTCTGAAGGGCTCGGTTTGACGGGACGCGTCAAGAATTCAGGGCGATCTCCCAGCGAGTGCGTCCTGGAGATCACCGAACGCACCTATGCTGAAAGCGCCAGCAGGCTGCGTGAACGGGTGGCGGAGCTCCGCAAACACGGATTCCGTATCGCGATCGACGACATGGGAACCGGCTACAGCGCGCTTCATGTGCTGGCCGAACTGCAGCCAGATTTCATCAAGCTCGACAAAATGCTGGTGCGCGACCTACCCGACGAGCCGATCAAACGCAATCTGGTGTCGGCGATTACCGGCTTTGCACGTGACAGCCAGTCGGTTGTGATCGCCGAGGGCGTCGAGACCGAGGACGAGGTCGAAACTCTCGAAAGTCTCGGCATCGAGCTCCAACAGGGCTACTTCTTCGGCTATCCCGAACCAGCCTGATCCGATCCCGATCCCGGTCGCGTTCCCAATGGACCGCCGTCCGCCCACCCACGGCTATACGGCACCACCCGCGCACCCAGGCCGTACGGCAATACGGATAGACGGCGAGTCGGCACCTGATCTTGACAATGAGACGGCAGGCCCTGACGTTTTGCCGTAAAGCCGTAAAGCCGTAAAGCCTTCACCCAATCCACACCATCATTGCCGTCGCGACTGAGAAGTACACCGCAAGGGCGAGGGAGTCATTGATCGTCGAGACCAGTGGCCCGGAGGCAACCGCGGGATCGACACCGGCGATGTCGAGGACCATCGGCATGGCAGCGCCGAGCAGGCTTGCGGCCGACATGCCGATCGCCATCGCCGGGCCCAACGCCAGCCCGATCAAGGGGTTGTGATGAAAAACCACCGCAAGTGCCGACGCCAGGGCTCCGCACACGATGCCCATCAAGAGGGCGACAAGAACCTCGCGTGAGATGTGGCGCAGGAATCGCGATCGGGGAAGAGTGTCGAGGGCGAGCCGTCGAACGGTCGTGGTGGATGACTGCAGCGAGGTGTTGCCCGCCATCGCCATGATGGCGGCGGTGAATACTGACATCTGGTCGTAAAGGTGGACCTCTTTCGAAGCGAAGAGGAGAACCATGGACGACAGCTGGGTCCCCGCGAGACACACCAGCAGCCACGGCAGACGATAGCGTGCGACATGGAGTATCGACTCCGACTCCTCTTCCTCGATCGAGGAACCGGCCATCTTGTAGATATCTTCGGTGGCCTCATCCTCGATGACGCCGAGAATGTCGTCGACGGTGACCACGCCCATCAAATGGCCGTTCGCGTCGACGACCGGAATGGCCAGGAAGTCGTACTTGTCGACAATGTCCGCGACCTCTTCCTGATCGGTGTCGACCAGAACCGAGATGACATCGGTGGACATGATGTCGCCGAGCAGCGCGGCCGGACGTGCCGTGACCATCCGCCGCAAGCGAACAAAGCCCATAAGCCGGCGATCCTCGTCGACCACATAGACCGCGGAAACTGGGGTGTCCTCGGCCACCGAGCGCAAATAGCGGATGGCGTCATCGACGGTTTCACCCGGCCGGAGGGCGACGACGTCCGGGTTCATGATACCGCCGGCAGTGTCATCCGGGTAGGTCAGGAGCTGTCGAAGGACCTCCTCGTCCTCGGTCGAGATGTGGTGCAAGACCTTTTCGGTTTCCGCCAACTCGAGCTCGCCGATGAGGTCTGCTGCCTCGTCCGCGGGCAGGGCTTCAGCGATACGCGCGAGGCGTTCGGGTCCGATCTCCTCGACCAGCTCGGCGCGGATTGAAGCGGTGGTGTCAGTGAGGACCGTCCCTGCCGATTCGTGATCGAGGGCCGAGAGGATCTTCTGACGATCATCTGTCGCCAACAGTTCCAGCCACTCGGCGATGTCCTCCGGACGGACAAGACGCAGGAAGATCTTGAGCGCGTCCTCTTCGCCTTCGACGAGGAGGGCGTGGAGCTCTTCAAGGAGCGCGTCGGCGGAAGTGAGATCAGGCACGTTGTCTCCGGCAGTGATCTTAACGCAAAGGAGCCGTCTAGAGGAGTAGACGATCAGGGTGGAGGTTGGGCAACACCAAGCCTCAGGTCACAACTCGCCGCCGGCAGAGATTCGTGGCCGACACCGAAAAGGAAGGGTGGGTGTAGGTGCCGGTGATCGGCCACTCGCTGGCGGGGGTGAGTCGCGACGGCCGAAGGCCGTCAGCAAGCCTCAAGCCTGGATGGGTGGTGGGGCTATCGTTTGAAAAAGCCCGATGAACCCTTGCCGGCGCCACCGCCACCGAGCTGCTGGTTGAGCTCGCGGATCCGCTCGTTGAGAGCGTTAATCTTCTGCTGCGCCTCCTCGCGGGCGCGTTGCACCTCGGAGCGGGCGATCTCGGCCTCGCGGCGCAGTTCGTCGGTATTGCCCGAAGTTTCTTGGACCTGTTCCCTGAGAGCGGTGAGATCGGCCTCGAGTGCCTCGATCTGTTCGTCCTTCTCCTGAATCTTGGCTCGGTGCCGCTCTTCCATTTCTTCGTAGAGGCGCTTGGTCTCCAGAAGCTCGGTGATCTGAGAAAAATCTGCGGGCGACGGTGCCATCTCACCCTCCCTAAAGCGGTCTTCGATGGACGGGAACATCTCTCGCAGCTTGAGCGAGAGATCATCGGGTTCGCTCGATGAATCAATTGCTTGTTCGTAGGTGATTTTGTTGTGGGCAAGGAGTGAGATCAATGATTGGTTCATGCTCTGCATGTGGTAGAAGTTGACCGAGTTCTCCATCTCCTCGAGGATTTCTTTGATTTCGCCGTTTTCGATGTGCTTGGAGATCTTTGGAGCGTTGACCAGGATCTCGCACGCGGGCAGGCGGTGCTTACCCTCATGGTCCTCCACCAGCTGCATCGAGACGATCGCCCTCAACACCAGGGCCAGCTGTCCCCTGACCTGCAATTGCTGGTCCGAAGGGTACGAGTCGATGATCCGATCCACAGTCTGCGCGGCGTTGTTCGTGTGCAGGGTCGAGAAAACCAGGTGGCCGGTCTCGGCGGCAGTGATCGCGGTCGCCATGGTTTCGAGATCGCGCATCTCACCGACCATGATCACGTCCGGATCCTGCCGCATGCAGTTTCGCAGGGCTTCGTGGAAGGTCGGCGTGTCGGTGCCGACCTCGCGCTGGGAAACGGTTGCCTTGTCGTCCTGGAAGAGAAACTCGATCGGATCTTCGATTGTCACGACGTGGCATTGACGGGCCTTCGCAATCAGGTTGATCATCGCCGCGAGGGTCGTCGACTTGCCGGATCCGGTCGGTCCTGTGACCAACACCAGGCCACTCTGGTAATCGGTGAACGACGCAATCACATCGGGAAGATTGAGATCCTCGATGCCCTGAATTTCGAAGGGGACGCGACGGAACACGCCCGCCATGGTGCCCCTCTGAAGGAAGATATTGCACCGGAAGCGGGCGACTCCCGGCACGCCATAGCCCATGTCGACCGCCTGGCGCTCGTCGAAACGCGCTCGCTGGCCGGGTTTCAAGATTTCGCCGAGCATCTTCTCGACCTCTTCGGGTTGGAGAGGGTTTGCCTTGATGGGAATGAGCCGGCCTTGAATCCGAAGCAGAGGCGGCCGCATCGGCTTGATGTGGAGGTCGGACGCCCCCTTCTTGGTCATGAACATGAGCAGTTCGTTGAGCTCCACCACCCCTCCCAAGAGCTCCGGTGAGCTCTTTCGAGATTACCACAAGGGGGTCTGTTGAAGGTGTATCGAGGGCCCAGAGAATGCTCTGCGAACCCTCGATCCAGCCAAAGAACTGCCTGGATACAGGGTTCACCTATCCACACGCCCGCCCGGATGCAGGATCCAGGGTCGCCCACCCCCTGAAACGGCTTATGCTCCCTGCGCACCCTGCGCCCTCCAGCGGGTTTTTGGTGGATGACCAGCGCCAAAGCCAGTAGAATGCCCGAATGAAGGTCTACACACGCAAAGGAGACTCAGGAGAAACCTCTCTCCTCTCGGGTGGTCGGGTGCGCAAAGAGAGCATTCGCGTCGAGGCGTACGGCACGATCGATGAGCTGACATCGCTGCTCGGACTGCTGCGCTGCGAGCCCTTGCCCGATGATGTCGAAAAACGGCTGGTGGAGATTCAGGAATCGCTCTTCTCGGTAGGGGCGGCGCTTGCCGATCCGGGGGGTCGCATTGAACACGATCCTGGTGCCTGGGACGCGGATTCACTCGAGGCATGGATCGACGCCATGGATTTGGAAATCGAGCCCTTGACGGCATTCATTCTTCCCGGTGGCAGCCGGGCCGCCGCAATCTCACACGTTTCCCGAACGGTGTGTCGACGTGCAGAACGGCGTGTTGGCACGCTGGCGGGCGCTGAAGGCGGGGCGCCGGAAGGCCTCCAGGCCTACCTCAACCGCCTGTCCGATGCGCTCTTCACTCTCTCCCGGTATCTCAACGCCTCGTCGGGCATTCCGGAGACCGAGTGGCACTCCAAGCGGTCAATCTGATGCCCACTTGGTACAATCGACTCCTCGTGGGCGGGATGAAGATCAACCGGATCTCGGTTGCGCCGTTCATAGAGCGTCAACCCATGGATTACGAAGACCCACTTTTTTCCTTGAACATGGCTGTCCCGGGCTACGGCCGGCAAACAGTACGGGCGAGTCGATGCAGCGTCTGACCGTCAGCGAAGGCCATCTCGAACAGCTCTTCGGCACGCGCGACGAGAATCTCCGATACCTCGAGGAGCGCCTCGGTGTTACTGTCAGCGCGCGCGGACCAGAAGTGCAGGTGTCAGGGGAAGAGAATGGAGAGGTGATCGCCTTTCGCGTTCTGGAGTCCCTTGATCGCATGTTGGCGTCCGGAGCTGCGGTCAGTAAGGAGGAGTACCGGACTGGAGTGCGCGTGCTGGAAGAAGATCTCGAGGTCGATCTGGTCGAGTTCTTCCTCGACGCGTCGATTGCGAGCTCCTTGAGGCGTTTCGTGACCCCGCGAAACCTCAACCAACGTCTCTTCATTCGTTCGGTTTCCTCCCACGACTACGTGTTTGTCACCGGTCCGGCAGGGACCGGCAAGACCTATCTTGCAGTCGCATTGGCGGCGGCCGCGCTGACGGACAAACAGGTACGGCGCATCGTGCTCGTTCGGCCGGCGGTCGAGGCCGGCGAGCGGCTCGGTTTTCTGCCCGGCGACCTGGTCGAGAAGATCAATCCCTATCTGCGTCCGGTATACGACGCTCTGTACGACATTCTGGGCTATGAAAAGGTCTCGAAACTGCTTGACCGCCAGGTCATCGAAATTGCGCCACTGGCCTTTATGCGGGGGCGGACGTTGAACGATGCGTTCATTATTCTCGACGAGGCTCAGAACACGACTCACGAGCAAATGAAGATGTTCCTGACTCGAATGGGCTTTCACTCGAAGACGGTGATCACCGGCGACATTACCCAGATTGATCTGCCGGGCGCGCGGGCGTCGGGTCTCGTCGAAGCCCTTGACATTTTCGACGGCGTCGAGGGTTTTGCCTTCATTCAATTCACACACCGAGATGTGGTGCGCCACCCACTGGTGGAGGCCGTTGTCGACCGATACGCGCGGTGGGAGACGAAGAATCGGGCGCGGGACGACGGGCAGTCATGAAGCAAAATGGTCAACAAAAGGCGGAGGGCAGATCATCCACGACGAGGATCGAGCGCGGCCTCGAGGAGGGTGTGAGCTGGTGGGACGGACTGCTCGGATTTCCTGTCCTGTGGGCCGTCGTCGCAATCGTCGGCTGTACCTGGTTGGTCCTTCCCCGCCTCGGCGGTCCGCCCGATTGGCAGCCTGGGGAGGTGGCCAGCTTCGACCTCGTGATTCCGTTCGACACAACGCTCCCCGACGAAGCGGCGACGAGGGCTGCGCGGGAGGAGGCCGCAGCCTCTGTGCTGCCGGTGTACGACCTCGAGCCTCGACTGAGGCTGGAGCTCGAGAACGAGCTGCACATACTCTTTGAAGGGTGCAGGGAACGCCAAGAGGCTGGTGACAAAGACGTCGTAGACCTCGAGGCCATTACCGACCTCCGGGCCACCGAGGCGATACTCCGCATTCTCGACTCCTCGTCATGTTCCGAGCCCCTGGAAAGTGCATTGGTTGGTGTCGTCGGTCAGGTATTTCGAGACCACATCGTCGATGATCGAAGAGCGTTGGAGCGACGCGGTTCGCGGGGTGTCATCATCAGAAACATCGCTTCTGGCGCCGAGAAGACCGCCGGGCTCGACGAGCTTTCCGCAGCCATCGACGTGCGCACGGGTCTCGAACAGGTGCTGCGTGCCACGCTCCTCGAACGCCCCGCCGTGGCGCGGCGATGGATGAAGCCCGTGGGTGATTTCCTTGAGGCCAATATCTCCCCGGACCTCGTGTTCAACCGGGCGGAGACGTCGCAGCGCGGCCGGGTGGCAGCCGCAGCGGTGCTGCCACGGTCGCGAGAGCTTCGCCGCGGACAGGTCCTGGTGCGGCGTGGTGACACGGTGACCCAGGAAGTGGCTGACACCCTTTTGGTGTTCCAGCGCCAACGTCGGGATGTAGGGTCCTGGGCCCGAGTCGCTGGGATCGGTTTGCTGGTTACCCTCATGGTCATCGGATGGTGGCCGGTGATGGGTCAATCCGGCGGTCCAGCGGTGGTCAAGCGCCGCCTTTCGAGGATCTTCATACTGTTGCTGCTCTTTGCAACCGCAGTCCGGCTTGGCCTGTTCATCGCGAATGCGGTCGCCTTCAACGCCCAGGGGGAGGCATTGTCGACGGTTGAGGCCTATCTCTGGGGGTTGCCCGTCGCAGCTGGGCCGGTGACCGTTCTCGTTCTGTTCGGGCTGCAGCCGGCGCTGCTCTTCGCCCTCTGCGGAGCCGGTCTCGCCGGCGTCCTCCTGGGGGGCGATTTTTCGATTGCCGTCTACGCCCTGGCGTCGGGCGCGATCGGCGCCTTCGCGGCGCAACGGTCGCGTGACCGTGCGTCTCTGAGCAGGGTCGGGGTGGTTATCGGTGTCGCGAATGTCGTACTCGTACTGGTCCTGGAGCTCTACCGCGGTCTGCCGGACCGGTCGTCGACGATCGGTCTGTCGGTCGCGTGCGCCCTGGTTGGCGGGCTGGTTTCGGTGGGTATCGTGTCATTTTTCCTGCCAATGCTGGAGAGCGCCTTCGGCATCACGACCAACAGCAGACTGCTTGAGCTTTCCAACCAGAACCTGCCGCTTCTCAAACGGCTTTCGCTCGAAGCGCCGGGAACCTATCAACATTCGCTTTCGGTCGGCAACCTGGCCGAGGCCGGGGCCGACGCGGTCGGTGCCAATGCCCTTCTCCTTCGCGTCTGCGCTTATTATCACGATGTCGGCAAGCTGGTGAAACCGGAGTACTTCGTCGAGAACCAGCGCAACGGCAACCCGCACGACGCGCTCTTGCCGTCGATGTCGTCCCTTGTCATCCAGAGTCACGTCAAGGAGGGCCTGGAGATCGCTCGCGAAGCGAATTTGCCCCTTCCGATCCGCCAGGCCATCGCTACCCATCACGGCACCAAACTGATCCGCTACTTCTTCAACCGGGCGCAGGAGCGGAACGCGAACGACAAAACAGAGGTCCGTGAAAGCGATTACCGTTATCCGGGACCCAAGCCTCACACCAAGGAGCTGGGAATCCTGCTCCTCGCTGACGCGGTCGAGGCGGCGGCGCGAACCCTGGAAAGTCCGACTCCCGTGAAAATTCAGGCCATGATCGACAAGATTTTCAGCAACGCCCTGGAAGATGACCAGCTCGCCAATTGCGATCTCACATTTTCGGAGCTCGACAAGGTGGCGTCGGCCTTCCTCTGGGTGCTCACGAACATGTACCACCACCGGATCGACTATCCGGGATTTGATTTCAACAGGAGGCGGCAGACAGGTGACACGGGTCCACATCAGGTGGGATCGAAGGCCGGCTCAGCCGGCAGCTAAAGCGTTGCGAGAGGTGATTTCCAACTGTCTCGGGCGATTGGGCACAGAGAATGCCGAGGTCCACCTCGTTCTCACCAGCGACCAGACCATACGCGAGCTGAATCGGCGGTTCCGCAATATCGACCGGGCGACCGATGTCCTCTCGTTTCCGGACGGTGACGATCTGCCGTCCGGGCGACGCCTTCTCGGTGAGATCATCATCTCTCGTGACAGCGCCCGGCGTCAGGCCGAGGCCCTCGGACATGGCGAGATTCGCGAGCTCTGTGAGCTGGCCCTGCACGGAACCCTGCACCTGCTGGGCTATGATCATGTGCGAGACCAGGGAGAGATGAACGAGATCGAACTGAAACTGCGGCAGGAACTATTGTCATGAGGACGGTTCTCGCTGTATGGCTGAGCCACCCGGTGACGGTGGCGCTTGTCGTTACCGTCCTATCGACGCTGTTTGCCGCGTCTGAACTTCTCTTGCGGTCACTCGCCGAGCTTGGCAACGTCCGCTTCCAGGGGATTCTCCAGGAGAATCCGAATCTCTTCCGAGGCAAGACGGGCGCACAGATCTCGCATGTCATCGACGTTGCCCGCTGGCTGCAACTCGCGCTGCTTGGTGCTTTGTGGCTGGCCGTCGCGCGTATCCCTGGTGTCGCCGGGGGTGAGAGATTGGCAGCGGCAATTGCCCTGCCGGTGGTCCTGATCGGCGCCGCCCATTTTGTCTTTCGGCCACTGTCGGAGGACATGATTACCGTTCTCTTGCGTGTTGTCAGGCCGCTCGCCACACCATTCGTGTCGGTGCTTATTAGACGCGGCTCCTCGGTCGCAACCCAACCGCTCGAGGACCCGGAGGAAGAGGCGAGCGAGGCCGAAATCCAGGCTTATCTCGAAGCCGGCGCTGAGGCGGGCATTTTCGAGAGTGAAGAGGGCGAGTTCGTCGAGTCGCTGGTGGACTTCTTCGACACTGTGGTGCGCGAGGTGATGACCCCTCGAACCGAGATGGTGGCGGTGTCCGACGACACCGGCTTTCGGGATGTGCTGCGTGTCTTCGCCGAAAGCCGCAAGAGCCGGATCCCCGTGTATCACGAGACCGTCGATCGGATCGCCGGAGTAGTTCACGTCAAAGACCTCGTCGAGCACCGCCTCGAGGGCGACGAGCCGACAGTGGCTGAGCTCTGCCGGGAGTGTTTGGTGGTGCCGGAGAGCAAACCGCTCGGTGAGCTCCTGAGCGACTTTCAGCGGGAGTTCCAGCAGCTGGCGATCGTGGTCGACGAGTACGGGGGAACCTCAGGGCTCGTGACCCTCGAGGACATCCTCGAAGAGATCGTCGGCGAAATCGAGGATGAGCACGATCACAAATCGCCGCCCGAGTGGCAGGAGCTGAGCCCAGGCGTCTATCGGCTCCAGGGTCGTGCGTCGCTGGAGGTACTCCAGGAGCTGTTAGGTGTGGAGGTCGTAGAGGACGACGTGGACACAGTCGGCGGTCTGGTCTTTGCGCGCCACGGAACCGTGCCTGAGGCCTGCACCGAGGTCGTCGACGAGGCCCACGGCCTCGTATTCACCGTCGATGAGATGGATGAGCGCCGCATTGTCAGCGTGACGGCCAGAAAAATAAAGGCGCATCCCGACGCGGATGCGTCGGAATAAGTCTTACACATGGCGGAATCGGCACCCTCATCGCTGAATCCTGATGATGGAGAGCTTCGTTCGGGCACGGTGGCGCTGGTGGGGAGGCCGAACGCCGGTAAGAGTACGCTCCTCAACGCATTCATCGGCGACAAGATTGCGATCGTGTCCGACAAACCTCAGACCACCCGCAATCGAATCATCGGCATTCTCACCGAGGAGAGAGGTCAGGCGGTCTTCTTCGATCTCCCGGGGGTCCACAAGCCACTCCACAAGATGAACACCCGCATGATGCAGGAAGTACGATCGGCGCTCGACGAGGTCGATGTCGTGATGCACCTGGTGGACTCGTCCGTATCCTGGGGTGGCGGTGAGGAGTATCTCTTCGACCTCTTGGATTCGATTCGTCCGTGGGTCCTGGGGGTGCTGACGAAGATCGACCTCCTGCGGGCCAAAACCGATCTCCTGCCGTTGATCGAACGATACGCAGAGCGCCGGCCCGAAACACCTGTGGTCCCGATCTCGGCGATCACAGGGGACGGGCTGCAAGAGCTGTTGGGTGAACTCTTCGACGGGTTGCCCGCGGAACCGTCGTTTTACGCTGCCGATCTCACGACGACACAGACCGAGCGGTTTTTCGTAGCCGAGGTGATTCGGGAAAAGCTCCTCGAGAGGACCCGCAACGAGCTGCCCTACACCACCGGCGTGGTCGTCGACCTCTTTGACGAGAGCGGCCGGGTTCTCCATATCGAGGCAGTGATATACGTCGAACGCAAGAGCCAGAAGGGCATCGTCATCGGTAAGGGTGGGCGCATGATTCGCGATGTCGGTCAGGCTGCGCGCGAGGAGCTCGAGAGGGTGCTCGGCACCGAGATCTACCTCGGGCTGCGGGTCAAGGTCCACCCCCGCTGGCGGGACGATCCCCGTGTTCTCCGCGAGATGGAGCCGGGCACCGCTGACCTTGGAGATATGCAAGGTCTCGTCTCAGATAATGAGGAATGAAGAATTAGGAATGAGGAATGCCGCCCTCCCGCCTGTCGGATTCTGGGGAGGAGGGGTGGGAATTCCTCATTCAGAATTCCTCATTCCTGATTCGCGAGTGGTGGGCGGGTAGGATGGTCGCGCTCGATACTATTCTCGTTTTCACTGCCGACGGATGTCCGCATTGCCGTGCGCTGTGCGAGGACTTCGATCTGCGAGGGGTCGTTTACCGCGAGATCAATCTCAGGCGCGAGCCTGACGAGATGGCCCACCTTCAAGAGCTGATCTGGGAGCACCGGCTCCCGGTCGTCGCCGACCACGAGCGCGTCTCGATCGGTTTCCGCGGCCAGTCTTCGACATTTGCCGAGCTCGGCCTCGAGTAGGACCCGTCTCCGTGCACGTGCCCGGATACCGCCTATCATGGGCGCCTTGCTGCGTCGTTGACACTGGTGCCACTCTTCACATTGTTTGCCCTGAAGCCGTTACTCGATTGGGAGGCGATGAATTCAAACAATGTGAAGGGTGGCACCTTCCTCGCCGAAGGGAGAGGCGCGAAGACGCTTCGAGTTCAATCCTCTTCGCCGGGCCGCGCTCGCATCGCCTTCTTCTGCGCCCGCCGCCGTTTCGATTCCAACCGGCGCTTGCTCGCCGCCTTCGGCACCCTCGTGCGTACACGCGGTTCCTCCTTCTCGAGGGCCTCGGCGAGCAGATCGACGAACCGCTCGATGGTTGCGCGGCGGTTGGCTTCGCGGGTGCGGTGGCGCTGGGATGACACGTGGAGAACCCCACCCTTGGTGATGCGGGTGGAGAGGCGCTCCTCGATTCGTGCACGCTGCTCCGAACTCAAGGAGCGGGACCCTCGAAGATCGAAAAGCAGGCGGACCTTAGTCTCGACCTTGTTGACGTTCTGCCCCCCCGGTCCCGAACTGCGAGAAAACTCGAAGCGGAGTTCGTCCTCGTCAATCCACAGGTCGTTGTTGATTCGGAGCATGGGGCGATTATCGCTCGGAAGGGGCCATACGGCCATACGGCTTGACGGCTAGGAAGTCTCGGAAGAATGAAATTCTGTAGAAGGCTCTCCTGAGCCGCAATCACGTTGGAACCGCGAAGACGCGAAGAGCGCAAAGACTGTCGCGAAAAAAAACTCAAAATATTTCCTTTGCGTCTTCTTCGCGCTCTTGGCGTCTTTGCGTTTTCAATATATTTGCCGTCAGCAGAATCAATCCAATAACCGGGACGAAAAAACCCCCACCCGGGGCGGGCAGGGGCAAATTCGAAATCTGCTACAGCTACAGCAGAGTCTTGATCTCGTCCTCGAGATGCTCTTCATCGCCGGCTTCGAATCCGAGATGGAAGTACATCACTTTGCCGTCACGATCAATCAGGAATGACGACGGGAAGGAACGAACCTTGAAGATCGAACCGACAATTTCTTCGTCGTCCTCGGCGTTTTCGAGCATCGTGTATGTGAGGCCTTTTTCTTCGATGAACTTCTTTGCGCGTTCGGTGTCTCGTTTGGCCTCGACGGCAATGACCTCGAAGCCCTGGTCTTTGTACTGCTCATACAACGGTTGCAGGCGTGGCAACTCCACGCGGCAGCCGCCTCACGTGGGGAACCAGAAGGCGAGCAATGTCACCTTTCCGGTGCTCACATCCGCCATCCTGACTGTGTTTCCCTCGTAGTCGAGGAGCGTGAAGTCGGCGACCGTGGTGGCGAGCCGATTGCGGGTGGCCCAAAGGAACTCGTCAAAGCCTTCTTCGTCGCCATTCTTGGCCGCATAGGCCTCGCGAAGATAGACCTCGGCACCTGAACCGTCACTGCCGAACGCCGCTTCGGCGCCGAGCTTCTCGATCGCCGAGTCGACGTCTCCCTCAGCCAGCCATGCACGGCCCCAGAACGTGTAAAGCGGAGTGTTTGGAACTCCGACGAAGCTCACGCTTCCAACTTCGTCGGCTGCGGCGAAGCGCGCGAACGCCAGCTCGGTGTCACCCATGTTGTAGAGCGCCCACCCGTCGTAAGCGAGCGCTGCGGCCTTGCGGGTTTGAACGCGCTCGGCGACGTCCTCGTCGGTAAACTCACGATCGGGGTAGTCGGCTCGATAGGCCTCGGGGGTGGCCATGTCCAGCGCCGCGAGGGCATGTTCGTCAGCCACCATCCACTCTTCGAGATCGACGGCCGTCTCGAATACCTGCTGATGTTCGGAGTATGTAAGTGGCCGGTGCGCACTGAGACTGTTGGCCACCTGCGCCAACTCGAGCGGTACCTCCACGGAGTCCGCCAGGCTGAACAGTTCCATGCTCACTTCGAATCGCTGCTCGGGGTCCTCGACGTGTTCGAGGGTCGAGGCGACCACGTCGTAGGCACCCTGGGGATCCTCCATCTCGTGGCCGCGGTAGTAGACCACCACCCCCGCCATCGATCCGCTGTGTTCGGTGTCGGGAAACTCCGCAAGATAGTTCTCGGCAAGTGTCGTCTTCTCCTGAGCCGTCTCCAGCCCACTCCATTCCTCGACCAGCGCGGACCATGCCTCCTCCGCGGGGCTCGCCTGCTCCTGCTTTGCGCAGGCGCCGGCGAGACCGACGAGGACGACCAGGGTCAGAATTGTCGATTTTCGTGACATGAACCCTCCTTTCATGGGCGCGCCATGTGCTCATTTGCGCGCCGGAGCAGTATACGCGTGCCGATCCCACCCGCCCACCCGCCCACCCGCACGCGGCCCTACGGCTATACGGGTTCCCCCGCCCACCCGTCCACGGCCGCATAGCCGTCGAGCCGTAAGCCGTTGAGGCGTCAGACCATTGGTGAGAGTCCCAGGATCGCGGACTTTAACGCGGCGAAACGGCTATAGTCCTTGTCATGCGAATCGGCGATACCTGGTACCGGACGATATGGCCGACCGAAGATGGGCTGGCTGTCGAGATCATCGACCAGACTCTATTGCCCCATTTCTTTGAAGTCCGCAGGTTGGATTCCGTGGAGGACGCCGCGGAGGCGATACGGACCATGCGAGTCAGGGGAGCGCCCTTGATCGGCGCCACCGCCGCCTACGGGTTGGCTCTCGCGTTGCGCGCAGATGCCTCGGACGATGCATTTGAAGCGTCTCGGGAGATGCTCGCTGCCACCCGTCCGACAGCAGTCAACCTGCGGTGGGCTCTCGATGAGATGGCGCGAGAGGTAACACCGCTCCCGGAGCGCGAGAGGGCGGACGCGGCCTGGACCTGCGCGGCGCGCATCTGCAACGACGACGTCGAGATCTGCCGACGTATCGGTGAGCAAGGGCTCCTCAAGCTGCAAGAGATCTCCAGCCGAAAAGGCGGAGAAAGCGTCAACATCTTGACGCACTGCAACGCCGGCTGGCTGGCCACGGTCGACTGGGGGACCGCGCTGGCACCGATTTACATGGCGCACGACTCCAAGATGGCGGTGCACGTGTGGGTCGACGAGACCCGACCGCGCAATCAGGGTGCCGCCCTCACGGCCTACGAGCTGGCCGCGCACGGTGTGCCGTACACTCTGATCGCGGACAACGCGGGCGGACATCTCATGCAACACGGGATGGTGGATCTGTGCCTGGTGGGCACCGATCGGACTACTGCCGCAGGTGACGTCGCCAACAAGATCGGGACCTATCTCAAGGCGCTCGCGGCCCGAGACAACCAGGTGCCGTTTTTCGTCTGCCTCCCGTCGACCACTGTGGATTGGACGGCGCGCGACGGCATCGCCGAGATTCCTATCGAGGAACGCCCTCCTGAGGAGCTCACCCGAGTGTCCGGTCGGACGTTCGAGGGTGAGGTGATATCGATTGAGGTTGCTCCCCCGGGTTGTCCTGCAGGCAACTGGGCCTTCGATGTCACGCCAGCGCGGTTGGTGACCGGGCTGATCACCGAACGCGGGCTCTGCGATGCGTCCGCCGAGGGACTTGCTACATTGTTCCCGGAACGAGTCCGATGAGACGCTGGACCATTCTGTTTCTGCTCCTGGCATCGGCCGCTGGCTGCCGGTCGGCCACCGCCTCAAAACCAAAGACGACTCCCCCCTGGAACATCGCCCGGGCCGAGGTGGTCCGGTGGCATGCAGACGAACCCTACTTTGCCCAGGAATTCGCCATCGAGGCATCGGGATTGGCGGCCTCGGCTCGATTCCTCTGGTTGTCTTCCGAAAAGTACGGAGGTCTTCTCCTCATCGACCTACAGGGACGCCCGTATGTAAAGACTGTCCGAGTCGGCGTGCCGCAACACGCGGAACTCGAAGGAGTGGCGCTGTTCGCTGGGGGGGTGTTGCTGTGTGATGAGGCTCACGCGGCGGTTTACGAGGTGCGGATCGATAACGAACAACAGGTCTTCGAGTCCCCGCCGGCACACGCGCTGCCGGCTGAAACCCTCACTCTCGAAGGAGTCGACGTTCACGGCGGGAAAACCGGCTTCGAAGGGATCGAGGTCAATCCTGAGGACGGCACGGTCTACCTCCTACTCGAGCGGAGCGGCACCGAGGAAACCGGCTGCGTGTCGAGGATCTGGGACCTCCAGCGGACCGATGGCGCCCTCCTCTCCGACGGCGATCCAATCGACGTGCAGCTCGAGGACTGCACCTGGCGATTGACGGGGCTCGCCTGGTGGGAAGGAGGGCTTATCGCCCTCAGGACCCAATTCCCGGGCATGCGGTACGAGGTCGTGACTGTCGACCTCGAGACCGGAGACACCGTGGTGCTGCTGAATCCAACGAGGCTCCTTAGAGTTCTTGCAAGGGAGGGGTGGTCCAACAACGTCGAAGGGATTGCCGTCAGCGGCGACGGATCGCTGTGGCTGGTGGCTGACAACGCTGTCACCGGCGTGATACATGATCCCTTACCACCGCCGGGAGAGACACGAACGCTCCTACTTCGAATACCTCCATCGAAAGCTGATAACCGATAGCTATCTCGATCCCGACGGGACGCGCCCTGAAGGCCTTCTCGGAGCTGGAGGCAGAGCTCTTCCGGTGACGAGGTACACGGAGCCGGTCCAGAGATCCGTAAGGTAGAGCTCGCCGCTCTCGTCTTCGCCGAAGCTCGAGATCGACGCCCCGGTCTGACCAACTTCCGCCGCCGTCCAATCGCCGGAGGCTGACCGGGCCAACGCCCAGACAATTCCACTGCAAAAGTCGCCATAGAGATAAAGCCCGCGGAGCGCCGGAAAACGCGTGCCTCTATAAACATAGCCTCCGGTGACAGCGCAGCCCAGGGCGTGGCTGTATTCGGCGGCCGGGAGGGTCAGACCTTCGGTCGAGCACGGGAAGCTCCCAAAACAGTGGCTTCCCTCCATCGTGTTCCAGCCGTAATTGCGTCCGCCCGGGTTCGTCCTCGCTTCGAAATCAATTTCCTCCCACGAACCCTGCCCGACGTCACCGATGTAGAGGTCCCCCGTCAACCGATCGAAGCTGATGCGCCACGGGTTTCGCAGGCCCAGAGCCCATATCTCGTTTCTCGCCATCGGGTCGTTCACGAACGGGTTGTCGGGTGGGATGGTGTAGGTCGAACCGTTGTCGACGTCCACTCTCAAGAGCTTGCCCAGGAGTGTTTCGGGTTTCTGGCCGTTACCCTGGGGATCGCCCCCGTTACCGCCGTCTCCGGTCGCGATCCACAGATAACCGTCCGGACCGAATGCGAGATCGCCGCCGTTGTGGTTCGCATACGGCTGCTGGATGGTGATGATGATTGCCTCCGACATCGAGTTCGATAGATTTGGGTCTCCGTCAGAGCGCGAGTACTCGGCGACCACCGTGTCGCCGGACAGATCGGTGTAATTGACAAAAAACCGTCCGTTACTCGCATAGTCCGGGTGAAGGGCCAAACCGAGTAAACCCTGTTCGTTGGAGGAGTCTCGTACACGATTCGTGATATCGAGGAACGGGGTTGATAGCAAAATGCCCCTATCGACGATCCGAATACGTCCAGGTTGTTCGACGATGAACAACCGCCCGCTGCCGTCGCCCGCGGCACGTACGGCGACGGGCCGTTCGAGCCCGTTGACAACCAGCTCGATCGTGACGTTGACCCGGCTCGGATCAGGGGTCCTTTTGAGGAATGAACCGGATTCTTCGACACCACCCCAGATGGGCCCCGCCGCCGCCAGAAAAGTCACCAATGTTGCTGCCAGAAGGATCGCGTAAAATCGAATCATCAAGGTCCTCATTGAGGGAACACAGCGAGTGTGATTGTGGATTCCGGGTCTCTCGTGAACTCCGCCGCGGAATGCCGGAGGAAGTGTTGGACGGATTCGATGTACAATCGAATGAGGAATCTGTGCGAGCCGCTGTCCGTGCATCAGGTGCAGCGGATCGGATGACTGGACTGATGGAGGTGCGAGCTTGACCGGACTATCTCAGTGGCCGCCGATCGCTCTGATTGCGATGGCGTTGGTGCCGGCCCTGGTGCTCGTGTTGCTCGCGGTGCTTGTGGCTCTGCGTCGTGCTTCGGCTGAGCGCCAGGCGGCTGAGAAACAAGCCAAAGACATCGGAGAGGAGGCGGCGCGGAAGTTCCGGCGGATCGAACAAGACCTCAATTTTCTGGTCGAATTCTTCCGGATCTTTGCGCAGCTGGTTGGAGAAATGCATGCCGAGCGGCAAGTTCGGATGATCCCCAAAGCTCTCCTCAGCGCGGTTGTTCGCATCTTCCAACCCGAGGTTGCGGCGGTCCTCGTGAAACGTGGCGCTCCAGGCGCTGACGGACTCGAGGGGCAACGTCTTTCAGTTGTAGCCCTGCACTCGATTCGCAGCGCGCTCAAGGTCGGGATGGAGTTCAAGTTCGGTGAGGGGCAGGTAGGGCTGGCCGCCGAACGGGGTCACGTGATGGTTCGCAAGGACTTCGAGGAAGATCAGTTGGCCGCCTACGAGCGCTCCAAGGTCACGGTGGAGCCCAAGTACGACATCGTGGCACCAATGATCGCCGGTGGCGACACCCTCGGTGTGCTGGCGATCTCGCGTCCAGACCGCCACCACGAGAGTGAACGCGACGTTCTCGAGATGATCGCCCGCATCGGCGCTCTGACGTGGAAGAATGTCCAGGCCTACCGCAGCAAAGAGGTCGAAGCCGAGATCGACAAGCTGACCAAGATCTTCAACAAGGGCGCATTGTTGCGCCGCCTTGGGCTGGCGCTTCACGAAGCTCGCACGACTGGCGGCAAGGCTGCGATCTTCATGTTCGATCTCGACAACTTCAAGATCTACAACGACACCAACGGCCACCTCGCTGGCGATCGACTGCTGTCGCTGCTCGCGGAACTGGTGAAGGACACCGTACGGGCCGATGACGTTTTCGGTAGGTTCGGTGGCGAGGAGTTTCTACTCGTGATGCCCAACCGTACCGGTGCGCAGGCGATGAAAGCTGCCGGGATGGTCAGGAAGCGCATCGAGGATTACCCCTTCGAAGGTGGGGCCACGCAACCACTCGGTAAGGTGACAATCTCCGGTGGCGTGGCGGTGTTCCCGGACGACGCCTCCGAGCAGGTCGAGCTGATGCAGGCGGCTGACAATGCCCTGTATCGCGCGAAGACAGGCGGACGTAACCAGGTGTTTCGGGCCGAAGAACCCGGTCTCAACCCGATCGAAACGCGCTGACCCCACCACCCACCCGGATACCAGATACCAGATGACGGATACCAGATCCGCTCACCCCCCCTTTGGCACGTGAGGAAGAGGATTCGCGTCCTGCCGCATCTGGCATCTGGCATCTGGGCGTGCGGGTGGGTGCTAAGATACGCGCCATGAAAGTCGATGTTCGGCACGTGGATGACGTGATCATTGTTGACCTCGAAGGACGGCTCGTGATGGGGGTCGGCGACGAGCTCCTCCGTGATGTGATGAACGAGCTCATCGCGGAGGATTGGAAGAAGATCCTCCTCAACCTGCGCAAGGTCACAATCATCGATAGCTCGGGCATTGGCGAGGTCGTTTCGGGTTGGAAGCTCGGACGGCGATTCGGCGCTTCGGTCAAGCTGCTGCGCCCGGCACCACAGATTCAACGCACGCTGAGGCTGACCCAGCTCCTACCGTTGCTCGAGGTCTTTGACGAAGAGACCGAGGCCATTGCGAGCTTTCAGACGAACTGACTCGGTTCGCCAGCGGATAGGCGCCGTCGATGTTCTCCGTCAGCGTGACCGCGTCGTGAACATCATTGACAGGGGGTGGGTTCATGTTCGACAGCTTTCGAGCGGGTTTTCGTGAGGAGATCGAAGCGATTCGCAAGGCGGGCACCTACAAGGAAGAACGGATCATTTCATCGCCGCAGAGTGCGGCCATCGACGTGGCGCAGGGGGAGGTCCTCAACTTCTGCGCAAATAACTATCTGGGTCTAGCCGACAACCCCGAGATCATAGCCCGGGCCAAGCGGGCCCTTGACGAGCGGGGGTTCGGGATGGCCTCGGTCCGCTTCATCTGCGGCACCCAGGACCTGCACAAGGAGCTCGAGAACTCCATCAGCTCCTTCAACGGCACCGACGATACGATCCTCTACTCATCGTGTTTTGATGCCAACGCCGGTCTTTTCGAGACAATCCTTGGAAAGGATGACGCCATCATTTCCGACCTGCTCAACCACGCGTCGATCATCGACGGCGTTCGTCTGTGCAAGGCGGAGAGGTTTCGTTACGCAAACTCGGACATGGGCGAGCTCGAGGCAATCCTCGAAAAAACACAGAACCATCGCCGGCGCTTGATCGCCACGGACGGCGTCTTTTCGATGGACGGATACCTGGTCAAGCTCGACCAGATCTGTGATCTGGCCGATCGATACAACGCAATGGTGATGGTCGACGACTCCCACGCCACCGGCTACATCGGCAAGACCGGGCGCGGTACCCCCGAACACTGCGGCGTGCAGGGTCGAGTCGACGTCATCACATCGACCCTCGGCAAGGCGCTCGGCGGCGCCTCCGGTGGTTACACCACCGGCCGGCAAGAGATCGTCGATCTGCTGCGTCAGCGTTCGCGGCCGTACCTCTTCTCCAACACCTTGACTCCTTCATTGGCGGCGGCCGGCATCGAGGTCTTCCGCATGCTTTCGGAAACAACCGCGCTGCGCGAAAAGCTGATGGACAACACCCGTTACTTCCGGGACAAGCTTTCGAACGTCGGCTACGACCTGCTCGAGGGTCAGACGGCAATCGTGCCGGTGATGCTCTACGACGCCAGGCTCGCCACCGACGTCGCCAACGCGATGCTCGACGAGGGAATCTACGTCATCGGCTTTTCCTTCCCCGTGGTACCCAAGGGTCAGGCGCGAATTCGGGTCCAAATCTCGGCCGCCCACGAGCGTGAGCACCTCGATCGCGCCGTCTCCGCATTCGAATCCGTCGGTCGCAAGTTGGGAGTGATCTGAAAGGCTGCCTCGTGAGCAGCTCCACGGCTCCGAAGGAAGCCTGGTCAGAGTGGGGGGGTGACGGTCCGGCACTCGTTTTTGCCCACGCCAACGGCTTTCCCCCGGCTACCTACAGGTTGTTACTCGACGAGTTGAGCCGCCAATTCCGGGTGATGGCGTTCGCCGCACGCCCCTTGTGGCCGGAGAGCGATCCCTCGTCTATCACCTCGTGGAGAGACCTCGTTGTGGACTATCGTCGGGCCATGGCTCAGCGCGGGTTCCAGCGAGTTGTCGGAGTAGGCCACAGCCTTGGCGGCGCCCTCTCGATCATGGCGGCCGCCACCGACGCTTCGCTCTTCAGCGCTCTTGCCCTGGTCGATCCGGTAGTTTTCAGCGGTCTCCACGCGCTTTTCTGGGGAAGCCTCAAAAGTCTCGGTTTCAGCCATCGCCTACCCTTGATCCGCGGCGCGCGACGGCGGCGGGAGCGCTTCCCGGACCTCGAGGCCGTCCGCGTCGCGTATGCCGGGAAATCGGTGTTCTCGACGTGGGACTCGGAGGTGCTCGAGGATTATGTCCAGGCGGCATTCAGCGAAACGGAAGATGGCCAGGTCATGCTCCGCTATTCGAAGACCTGGGAATCGAGGGTTTTCGAGCTCACACCGGCGTCGGTGTGGTCGGATCTCCGTCAGCTGAAGGTGCCGATATTGGTTATTCGTGGCGCGTCATCGGATACCTTTCTCACGGGTGCGGCAAAAAAAATCCGCCGCGAGCTGCCGAACGCGACGATCACCGAGCTCCCCGACACGACACACTTCCTACCCATGGAACAACCAACAGCCGTCGCAGCGACGATCAACGGTTGGCATCGCAGCATCTCTGAAAATGCATAATCTGCAAACGGCTCCCCTGGTTGAAGAGCTCGAACACGATCTTCGCGCCGTTGGCGACGAGAAGAGGGCGGTCGGCGCAAAGGCCTACCTGAAGATCGACCTTGAGTTCATCGGTGTCGCGGCACGACCTTTGCGCGCGGTGGCCGGCGCCTTTTCCGCGGGTCATCCCGAGATCGATCGCAGCGCGCTCCTCGAAATCGTGCAGGCACTCTGGCAGCGGCCGATCTTCGAACTCAGGGCTGTCGCAGTGGCGCTGCTCGAGCGCCGCCCGGGTGATCTCGTTGCCGGAGATCTCGAACTCGTCGAAGATCTTCTGCGCCGTTCGCATACCTGGGCCTTGGTGGACTGGCTCTGTACCAAGGTGGCGGCGCCTCTGGTTGAACGTCAACCCGATTCCGCCGCGGTCGTGCTCGAAAGATGGTCCCGGGACGGAGATTTCTGGGTCCGGCGCGCCTCCATGCTCGCCCAGCTGCCGGCTCTTCGCGCCGGTGGCGGCGATTTCGGACTCTTTGCGTCGTTCGCGTCGCGCATGGTGGGGGAGAAGGAGTTCTTCATCCGCAAGGCGATCGGCTGGGTCCTCCGAGACGTCAGCAAGAAGCGGCCGGACCTCGCCTTCGCTTTTCTCGCGGAGCATGTCCACGAGGTTTCGGGACTCACCCTGCGAGAGGGTTCCAAGTATCTCCCGAAAGAACAGCGGGAAACACTGTTCCGGGCGCGCCGTTGATCCGGGGATCGATCGGCTGCTGCGAACGGTGCTGACCGACAACCGGGGAAGAACCCTGGTGGCCCGCGTGCGAGTCCGACGCAACGGAACTCAAACGGAGAGCGTCGACGGGCGCCACTCGCCGTAGCCACCGCCGGTAGTGATTCCGTAGTTCTCTCTTTCCGGCCACCCAAAAAAAAACGCAGAGACACAGAGATGCAGAGGCGCAGAGATAATCCTTTGGGATGAGGGCGTTTGCCCTTAGGAGTCGATCGAAGGGATCCCTTGATCGTACCCGCGCTCCTCTATTGAAACCCTCTGTGACTCTGCGCCTCCGCACCTCTGCGTTTTTTTCCACCCCGCACGCGACAACCGTTCGGAGGTCGCGGTTGTTTTTCATCCGGACGCATCACCGCTTGCGGGCGGCGAACATGAGCCCGACGCCCCACGGTGCGTCGTCGAAGAGGCGGTCAAAGCCGAAGACCGAACGCACCAGAGCGACGAGCCAGCGTCTGCGGCCGAGAGATGAAACGGTGCTCAAGGCGGGATCGCCGTCGACCGCACCGTCGTGAAGAAGGCGGCGACGATTGACCGGTTTGAGGAAGAACTCGTCGTAGAGTCGGAGGAGAGGCCATCCCCAAACGTCGACCTCTGGCTTGAGGCCGGCGGCTGTCAGGATCCCTCTCATCTCGGCAGCAGAGTAGCGTCTCAGATGACCTGCCCACTCGTCCCAATCCGACCACTGTCTGGGACCAGCCGGTACCGTGCCCACCAGCCATCCTCCGGGCGCGAGCACGCGCGCGAGCTCGGCAACGGCATCCTCATGGTTCGGGATGTGCTCCAGGGTTTCGGCGCTGGTGGCGCTGGCAAAGGCGTCGCTAGGGAACGGAAGATTGGTGATGTCGGCAACCACCGGCAGGACCCGTTGAGCTGTCCCGATGGATTCGGCGCGCTCGGCAAGCACGCGCAGAGAACGCAGCGATTGGTCGGCCGCGATGACTGTGTGCCCCGTGTGGGCAAGCGTGAGAGAAAGGGATCCAACGCCGGCTGCGCACTCGAGGTGGAGGCCGGGAACGGAGACATGCCGCCGCAGCCGCGAGGTGATACGGCCTTCGCGATGTGCGTGTCGCGGCCCGAAGAACTCGGGGTCGACTCCCCATTCGGCTTTGCCCATGCGGTGAGGATAGCTGATTCCCGTCTCCGCGCCCCTCTCCGTCTCCGATCGGGCACGGAGACGGAGACGGAACTCTGCTACCATCCCCACCCATGTCATCCGAACTGCGACCTCTCTGGATCGACACACCGGACGGTGTGCGTGAGGCTGCCGCGAGGTGCGCCGCCGCGAGACGGATCGCTCTCGACACCGAAGCCGACTCGATGCACTCCTTTTTTCACAAGGTGTGTCTGGTTCAGATCAGTGCCAACGGCCACGACATGGTGATCGACCCCTTGGCCGTCGAGCCTGGCGATCTGCGGCCGCTGTGGGAGGTGGTGAGCGATCCGGCAGTACCGGTCTTGATGCACGGCGCGGACTACGACATCCGAATCCTCGATCGGGATCACGGCGTCCGGATTGCAGGGCTCCAGGACACGCAGATCATGGCGCAACTCCTCGGTGAGGAGAAGACCGGCCTCGCCGCCCTGTTGGAAAAGGAGCTCGGGGTCCTTCTCGACAAGAAGTACCAGAGAGCGGACTGGGGATGCCGCCCGCTGCATGCCGGCCAGCTCGCGTACGCCGCCGCCGACACCGCCCACCTCGGTGAACTGGTCGATCGCCTCACAGCCCGACTCAGGGAACTCGAACGATGGACATGGGCGGTGGAGGAATTCGGAAAGTTGGAGAATGTCCGCTACACGCCGGTCGACCCCGATCCGCTGGCGTTCGAGCGCATCAAGGGTGCGCGTGGCCTCCGCGGCGTTGCTCGGGACCGCCTGTTTTCTCTCCACCAGTGGCGAGATCGGTGCGCTCGTTCAGGAGACATCCCGCCATTCAAAATCCTCGGCAACAAGCCGCTGCTGGCGATGGCCGAAAAACCGCCATCGGATCTCGAAGAGCTCGGCGAGGTCGAGGGGGTGGGGCCACGTGCGGTCCGCCGCTGGGGGCGCGACCTCCTCCGCCTGATCGATCGTCCGCGCCGGGCCCCAGCGCGGGTGCGGCCGCCGCGGCCGCCAACACCGGACGCATCGCAACGCAGACGGCTCAAAAGGTTGCTCGCGGCCCGAGATGCGAAAGCCGAGGAGCTGGGGATTCAGGCCGGGCTGCTCTGTTCACGTGGCGTGGCCGAGGTGGTGTCGTCGCGAAAACCGTTGTGTACGACCGTGCAGGACCTTTCGGCAGCAGGAGTTGAAGGCTGGCGGCTCGAGGTGTTTGGAGAGGACCTTCTCAAGGCCATCGCGGAGGAATGATGCGTCCTGCGGACGGCTGCGTCCTCGATCTCGACGGGACGGTTTACGTTGACGACGACCTCATTCCAGGCGCGGCCGATGCAGTCGTCCGGCTGCGGCGGTCGGGTGTGCCGCTGTGTTTTGCCACCAACACCACCCGCCGGCCGCGATCCGAAATTGTGAACCGCCTCGCAGTGATGGGGGTGGAAGTGAAGGCGGAGGAATTGTTCACTGCACCGGTCGCGACGTCGAGATGGTTGGCGGGCGTCGGAGCGCAGAGAGTCTCACTCCTGCTGCCGGAATCGACCTTTGAAGAATTTCAGGAATTCACTCTCGATGACGAGACTCCGGAATACGTCGTGGTTGGCGACCTCGGTGAGGAGTGGACCTACGATCGCCTCAATCGGGCCTTCCGCACGCTCCGGCGTGGCGCGTCACTGGTCGCGATCCAGAAGAACCGCTTCTGGGATCCGGGAGGCGGGCTGTGTCTCGATGCAGGGGCGTTTGTCGCCGCACTGGAGTATGCGAGCGAGAAAGATGCTGTATTGGTGGGAAAACCCAGCACGCCGTTCTTTGCAGCCGCCGCTGAATACATCGGAGTTCCCCTGAATCGGGTCGCCGTCGTCGGCGACAGTTTGATCAACGACGTCGAGGGCGGTCAGAGGGCCGGCTGCCTGGGGTTGGCGGTGCGGACCGGCACCTTTCGCGAAGAGCACCTCAGGGGCCTCGAGCGACCGCCCGATGCGATCCTCGAATCACTCGCGGATCTTCCACTGTGGCTGGGGCTGAGTTGAATTTTGGTCTTGGCCGCGACCAAGCCTCTGCGTTTCCTCCGACCTTGGGCCTATTCCTCGATCCGCTCCACATCGGCGCCGAGCGCGCTCAGCCGCGCGTGCAGGTTCTGGTAGCCCCGTTCGACCTGGCGGACGTTATGGATGACGCTTTCACCCCCGGCGACCAGGGCTGCAATGACCAGCGCCATACCGGCGCGGATGTCCGGACTCGCCAGATTCTGACCGCGGAGCTTCGAGGGGCCGACGACTACCGCACGGTGGGGATCGCAGAGGACGATGCGGGCGCCCATGGCGATCAGGCGGTCGACCCAGAACAGGCGGCTCTCGAACATCTTTTCGTGAATCAGAATTGTGCCACGGGCCTGGGTTGCGAGCACGACCGAGATCGAAGTGAGATCGGCGGGGAAGGCCGGCCAGGGTCCGTCATCGATCTTCGGGATTGCGCCGTGAATATCCTCGCGGATCACCAGCTCCTGGTCCGCGGGCACGACGATGTCGTTACCTTCGACCCGCCAGGTGATGCCGAGTCTACCGAAACACAGCTCCGTCATGCGATGGTGTTTCTCGGGCTCGGCGCCGACGATCCGTAGCTCGCCGCCGGTGACCGCTGCGAGGCCGATAAAGCTCCCGACCTCGAGTGGGTCCGGTCCGATCGTTGCCGTAGCGCCGCCGAGCTTCGGAGCGCCCTCGACCTCGAGAGTGTTGGTACCGATGCCCTTGACCGATCCCCCCATGGCGTTGACGAGGAGGCAGAGCTCCTGGACGTGGGGCTCCGAGGCGGCGTTGCGGATGGTGGTGATGCCGTCGGCGAGGGACGCCGCCATGACCGCATTCTCGGTCGCCATGACGCTCATCTCGTGCAGAAAGATGTCGCTGCCGATGAGACCTCTGGGGGCTCTCAAGCGGTAACGGTCAGACCCAACCTCGACCTCGGCGCCGAGAGCCTGAAACGCGTGCAGGTGGGCGTCCAGCGGTCGGCGGCCGATGCGGTCGCCTCCCGGCCGCGGCAGCTCGGCGCTCCCGAAGCGGGCCAGGAGTGGACCGGCGAGCAGGAACGAGGCCCTGATTTCGTAGGCCAACCGCTCGGGAACCGGGAGGGAGAACACCGTCGAGGCGTTGATGTGCCACGCCGACGGTGCCGTCTCTTCAACGCTGGCCCCGAGCTCCGACAGCAACTCCAGCATCACCGCCACGTCGCGGATCTGTGGGACGTTGGTGAGCTCGACGATGCCGTCGGCGAGAAGCGTTGCGGCCAGCATGGGCAGAGCGGCATTCTTGTTGCCGCCGGGTACCAGTGTGCCGTGGATCGGGCGACCACCGCGGATCACATAGGCGAATTGTCCGTCGTCGAGAATGCTCATGGTTTCAAGATAACAGGGCCTGATGGCGGCGGAGTGCAGCCTTCGTGGCAAATCCAAGGCAGGACGAGGCATCAGCTGACAGCTGTGGGCTGGCGGCTCTCCGAGTCACCTCCGATCGGTTAGAATCGCGCTCGATGGCGCGCTTGGAGTTGCATGAACTGAAGACGGAGAAACGAGCCGGTGAGCTGACGGCTCTGCTGTCGCGGCTCTACGAGGCTCGCGCGCGGGTTGTGGTGTGGGTGGCCGACGAGGGCCGTCGCCAGATCCTTGACGACTATCTGTGGACCTTTCAAAAGCTCGCATTCCTTCCCCACGTTCTGTGGGGGCCGAAACTCGGTGAGGTGGAAGAAGCGATTGTCCTGGTCGGTGAACCGATCAACCCCAACCGCGCGACGGTGCTGGTCGTCGGCGATGATCCGCCGCCCGGTGCGTGGGCTGCCACCTTCGACGAGGTCCACGACTTGATCGCCCCGGGTGAAGGCGGTAAGAAACGCCGCACCTTCTGGGACCGCTGGCAAAGCGACCCCGACGATGTTGATGGGGAGGAAAGCTGGTAAGATTTGCGGGCTACTCGACGTATCCCAGTGACCTCAGGAGCTCCAGATCTTCCGCTGTGACCTCCTCCCGATCGGGCAGCTGGATGTCGATAGCTTCTCGCCGTTCAAGCTCGCCGAGCAGGCTCTCGGCAATCTCTCGGTGCTGGTCGATGAGGCTGTGAAGCTCGCCAGGATCTTCTTGCAGGTCGAAGAGCTTGTCGTATGCCGGACGCCGGGGAAAGTGGAGGAGCTTCCAGCGGTCTTCGATGATCGAGTAGATGACGCCAATGTCACGTTTGCCGGGAGACTCGCTCAAGGTGAAGAAGCTGTGGACCTCGCTATAGGCCGTGGTTCCTCGATCGCGTACACCGTCTCCGGACAGCAGCCCGACCAGGCTTTCTCCCTGCACTCCGGCGAGCGTTGACTGATCGAGGCCGGCCAGCTGCACCAGGGTCGGCATGAGGTCGACATGCTCGACGACCGGCGCAATCACCTGTCCAGCCGGGATCCCCGGCCCCTGCAGGATCAGGGGTACCTTGATCTGCTCCTGGTACAGCAAGCTATGCTTCCACCAGTTGTGATCGCCGAGACCTTCTCCATGGTCTGCAGTGACTGCGAGCACGGTCGATGCGCGCAGGCCGAGACGATCGAGTTCGTCAACGATGATGCCGACATGCATATCTGCAAAGGAGATCTCGGCATCGTACACAGCACGCAGATAGTCGTGCTGATCCTCGATCTGGCGTCCCTGCATGTGCTTCTCGAGGTACGTGGCTGGTGGCAGGAGATGGGTGTCATGGGGGTCGAAGAGGTGTACCCACAGGAAGAACGGAGCTCCGGGATCGCCCTGCAACCACTCCAGAACCGAAGCCGTCGTCTCGTCAGCCGATCTCTGGCTGCTGCCGGTGGCGACCGTGCCATCGTCGAGAATGCTGGGGGGTCGCCGGCGGAGAAATGACTCATCGAAGACGGCAAATCCGCGCTCGAGCCCGTAGCGGCTGCTGGCCGGGAAGGCGCTGATGAAGGCTGCCGTGGTGTATTGGTGCCCGCTGAAGACCTCTGCCAGCGTCCGCACAGAATCATCGAGCGAGGTCATGGCGAAACCGTGCATCGCGCGTAGCTTGTGCCGGTATGGGTAGGTTCCGGTGAGCTGGCTGGCACATGAAATCGGTGTCTCGCTCGACTGGGCGATGGCAAAGTCGAAACGGACGCCATCGCGGGCGAGCCGATCGATGCGAGGACTCGTGTCGTACTGATAGCCATAACAGCCGAGGTGATCGGCGCGGGTCGTATCGAGGGTGAAGAGCACAACATTGCGATGCTTCGCTGCGCACGCCAGCTGAGTGGCGATGAGCGAGGCAAGAACGAGCCGCTTCCAGAGATACATATGTTCTCATTATGCCTGATCAGCTCGGCCCCGGATCAGCAGGGTCATCGCTCCCTGCCCAAAACGCGGCCGCGGGAGTGGCGGGCCTCATCCTGCAAATACCCGCTGCTCATCAATGCTGCCGGTAGCGTTTCACGCGTCCGGCAGGACGATATCCAGGCTCTCCTCGGCCGGCGTCCGCGAGTAGCGGACGATTGCCAGCACCGCCTCGACGACCAGCCACAGGGCGATGAAGGTGATGGCGCCGCCGATGAAGAGGAGGGTGTTGTTACCGTCCCGCCAGAAGGAGAGCAATTTCGTGGTCATGGCGATAAGGGTCGTGACCATCATGAAGATCATCGGCAGCAGATAGGGCAGGGCGAACCGCCTGCGTTGGAGGAGATAAAGAGACACTGTCAGCAGGGCGAGACCGGCCAGCAGCTGGTTGGTCGAGCCGAAGAGCTGCCACAGGACAAGGCCGGCGGAGCGGCCCTCGATGCGGTAAAACGCGAAGAACGAGATGGCTGCAACGGCGATCGTCGACGACAGATAGCGGTTTTGAAACGGTGCGAAGCGGATCGAGGTGCCGATCTCCTCGATGTTGTAGCGCAAGAGGCGGGTGGCTGAATCCAGCGTTGTCAGCGCAAAGCTCACGACCACGACCGCGATCAGGGTGCGCGCGGTCTGCTCCGGCAGCCCGACCGTCGACACGAAGCGTGTGGCGCCCTCGATGAACGCGCTCATGCTCGAACCGAGTCCCTGGATCGAGTCCCAGTTGGCATAGTGGTGGCGCCATGCGGTTGGTGAGACAAAACCCGCGGTGCATGCGAGGACCGCGGCCAACCCAAGCAGTGATTCGCCAAGCATGGCGCCATAGCCGATCGGGCGGGCGTGGGGCTCGCGGTCCAGCTGTTTGGCGGTGGTTCCGGAGGAGACGAGCGAATGGAAGCCGGAGGCAGCGCCGCAAGCGATGACGATGAAGACGAACGGGTACATGGGTGGGGCACCGACTGGATGGGAGTCCACGATCGGTGAGGCGAATTCTGGGCGGAGAATGAAAAACCCGACGTAGGTCAGGCCGAGCCCGACGTACAGCAGCAAAGAGTTGAGGAAGTCTCGGGGCTGCAGCAGCGACCACACGGGCAGCACAGACGCGAACCACGCGTAGGCGAGGAGGATCCAGGTCCATCCGCCGGACGAGGCCCAACGGACGGGAAAGGCAGGTGAGGCTACGACCACGATCAGGATCAGCGCGAAGGCGACTGAAACCAGGGGCATCAGCCGTTGCCCGCGGCGTCGCACTAGCCAGCCGATGAGCATGGCCGCTCCCAGGATCGCCGCGGACGGGACCACCGACTCGGGGTAGTAGTCGGCCGAGAACAGGAGCCCGACCACGTAAGCGAAGACACCCATGGCGAGCGCGATGGCGAAGAAGATGATGGCGTGCATGAGGGACTTCGCACGCGGCCCCATCAAGCCCTCCGCGATGGCCCCGATCGACAACCCTTTCGCGCGAACCGATATCACCAGGGCGCCGAAGTCGTGCACGCAGCCAATCAGAATCGAACCCAAGACTACCCACAACATTGCCGGCAGCCAGCCCCATACCACGGCGATCGCTGGCCCGAGCATCGGCGACAGGCCCGTGATGGAGGCGTAGTGGTGGCCGAAGAGCACGATCGGTCTGGTCGGCACGTAGTCGATTCCGTCCTCCATCGAGTGCGCCGGCGTCACCGCGTCGGGCCGCAACGCAAAGACCTGCTGTGCGAGGAAATGGGAGTAGAAGAGATAGCCCGCGAAATAGAACCCGAAACACGCCACAACAACCAGTGTCGATGTCATGGCGGATATATTACCCATTCTCACGCCCGAGTCCGCATTCGCAGCCGCGTTCGACCCGTGCCCGTTCCCGTCTCCTTGGCCAGCAGTCGATTTCGTCTGTCCGTGCCTGCGTGTTCAGACGGCCCTCTTCGACCACACCCGCAACCACCTCTCGGCCGTTTGTGCAGTCCTCACCTCACCACGAACCTGCGCTTCGGTGAGGGCGTCGATTGCGCGGCCGAGCCCGGGGCCGGGTTCGATCTCCAGAATGTTGGCGATTTCTTCGCCCGTTAGCAGCCGGTCGGGGCTCACGAGCTCTTGACCGCTCTCCCTCCACAGGCGCCACCAGCGGGTCCAGTTTCGGTCGGGCTCGACGGCGGCGGCGAATGCAAGAGTGGCGGGAAACGCTGTCCCGGCCGAGTGGATGAACGCCCGCCTGTCGGCGGCAGATGCCTCGACTGTCGTCAG
>Ga0307423_1000199_pt1 | contig 40679 bp, 34 predicted proteins | sample SalMarWE160310MG_FD_202154 | JGI IMG/M metagenome (GOLD analysis project Ga0307423, IMG submission 202154) | Salt marsh sediment microbial communities from the Plum Island Ecosystem LTER, Massachusetts, United States - WE1603-10 | ecosystem: Environmental > Aquatic > Marine > Intertidal zone >... | reverse complement strand
CCACCAGGTGGTACGAGCTTTCCACCAGCTCCCGCAGACCGTGCCGAAGAACCCTGGGCGTGTCCGGCTGCTCGAGCAGCGAGCTGGCGAGAAAGACGCCGACGATGAACCTGGGTTGCGAGTCGCGGATCTCGTCCAGGGCCTGCTGCTGCCGCTCGCCTGCCCCTTCGAGGGCGAACATCAACGGGTAGACGAACATGTAGCGGCTCGCACTCCGACGCTGGGCGTAGAAGAGCAGCTGTGGCTCCGAACCGAATATGAAGATCCGGTCCGAAGGCTCGGAATTCACCCTGAGGTAGTCTCCGACCAGCTGCGACTCCGCAAAGGGGTTGTTTCCGTAGATTCGGGCGGACTTCTGTTCGGCGTTGCCAGAGAGGTAGTACCAGGGGGCGCTCAGCACCGCGGCGAGCACGATGCCCGCTGCCACGGCGACGCGGAGCCAGCACGGGCGCCCGAAACGACCGAGCCGCCGGAGGCCTGCGTCGATTCCCGCTGCGGCAAGTAACGCCAGCGGCGGGGCCGCGAAGAGGAAGTAGTGTCTCCGGAAATACCCGCCTGCCGCGATCGAGAGCAGGGCTGCGAGCAGCCAGACCGTGCACCAGAATCTCCCGTGGGATCCCGATGCAGCGACCGTTCCCCCGCTTTGCCACCGGACCAGCGGAGCAAAGGCGGCGAACAGATAGATGGGCCACAGTGACGGAAGGGTCGCGCGAACTTGTGGCCATAGAACCACTTGGTAGCTGGCACCCGACGCGTGGGCCGCGTACGAGAGATTGAAGCGAACCAGCGCATCCCAAAGCGCATCGAAGGCGCCCGTCAGCCAGAAATAGACGACGATGGGAAGGAACACAGCGGCTGCCCCGAGAAGGAAGGCGAAAAGATGCGCCGGAAGTCGCTTCACTTGCCAGGCGATCAGCAGGAGCGGGACGATCACCATCGGGGCCGCCACGTGCTTGAATGCGACCGCCGCGGCGCCGGTCGTCCCCGCGACCGCGCTCCAGCGCCAGGTCTGCTTCTCGGAGGCTCGAAGGGCGGCTGCCATGCAGGCGGTGAGCGGCAAGAGAGCGAGAAGTTCCGTGTTCGCCGCATTGCCGACCAGAGCATGGTCGACGGTCAGCAGTACCATCAGAAGCCCCGCTGCGACAGCGGCTGGCGCAGAGAGCCAGGCGCGACCCAGGTGCACCACGAGGGCCAAGGTCCCGAGTGTCCACAGCTGGATGCCCCAGTGAACCGCCGCAGGACTCGATCCGAGTGTGCTCAGAATCAACGCATACACCAGGAACGCCGCCGGGGGGTGCTGGTCGAAGCTGTCGCGGTAGGGAACTTCCCCAGCGATCCAGCGCTGTGCGATGTAGGCGTATTCCCCCTCGTCGCGTTCGAGGGGAATGTCGACAACGAGCATCCGGAGCAGCATCGCGACGGCGAAGACCAGGGACAACCCGAGGAGCGCTTGTCCCGACGCTCCGGAGAGCGTGAACAGCGCCAGGATCGGCCTGCGCGACGGAGTGGAGGGGCGGTCGCTCAAGATGCTGGAGGTTCCTCCGAGTCGCCCCGAGGTCTCGGCAGCGAAGCTCGCGTGGCTTCGATCGAAGTGGCTACGATGTGGGCGATCTCAGCGGCTAGCATATCGTTTCCCCGCTGGTTGTAGTGACAGCAGGAGTCGACGTAGATCCTTTCTGTCTCGGCTTCGAAGATCCGAGTGAGGTCGTGAAACGGCACTCCGAGTCGCTTCAACTCCTCGCCGGCGGCGATCAGCAGAGGGTAGCCTTGCTCCGCAGCACGGCGGTGGGCGAAGCCCGGCGGCCAGGCGAGGCGTCGCTCCCTGGCGTCGAGCGGCTTGGAGCCCCAGACGTACTGGTTGGGCTGCAGGACATGTACGTAGACGATGCCGTTCGCCCGGCAGATCTTCCACATCTGGATCGAGGAGCGATTCCACAGCCCGGTGGACTCGACCAGGACCTCCTCGATCGGCTGCATGCTCGAAGGGTGGTGAGCCGGCCGCGAGCGAAGCAGGAAGTCCCTCAGGCTTTTCTCCAGTGCTAACAGCTCGGAATGGAACTTCCCGTGAAGACGGTGCCAGAGAATCAAGGAGAGACTGCTGTGGCGGAATGGTTCGCGAGAAAAGAAGCCGCGGGCGCGTTCGATCTGTCGGCGCTTCTCCGACATCCGGACCAGAAGCATTGCGCCGAGATCATCGGAGATCTGCGCGGTGTAGAGATGCCAGCTTCGGGGGTACGAGATTGGGAGTCCCGCCGGAACGTTCTCTGCAAATGGTAGGGCTATCTCGTTGAAGCCGTCGAGGTTGATCACCACGTCGAATGAGGCACCGAGCGAGAGGAAGTACTCGAGTGCCAGAAGCTGCTGTGGCTGCTTCATTCCACCGAGAGCGAGGCAGAGGATCCGAATCTCCTTCTCGGCCAGCAGCGGCGACTTGTGAAGCCCGGTGCGAAGCGCTTCGGATGACCGCAGATACAAGTCTGTTGCCACGGAGCCGCCGGTGATGACGACAGTGACGGTTCCCGCGTCGACAGTCTCGAGCGGTGAGGGGCCGAAGAACCCGAATTGATTGACAGGCTCTTCGACGGGGCGCTCGTTGAAAACGTGGCGCTGGACATCCGGATTGCGAACGAATCCGAGGTAGGGATGAAGGATGTGCTGCTGCATGAACTCGGGAAGGATCCACTTGCCGGGAGTCTGCGGGCCCGGTGCCGGTCGTTCCGGACGATCCAGACTCGCCTGTATTTCCGAGCGCGATGGAAGCGTGGTAATCGAAGATTGCAGGAGGATCCATGCGGCCAGCTCGATCAGCGCGATGGTGGGCACCAGGAATGCCACCGTGGCCGCCGTGCTGCGCAACGCGTTTTGGAACCGCATGAGGCAAATGCCTCCCGAGGTGTGCGTTCAAGTGTACCCGGACAGCACTTTCTCGCACATGCCGAAAATCGGGCAACGCGCTTCGCTCGTGCCGGGCGCGTCAAGGGCACGGCGACGCGAACCGATCCGTGCGCCGGGCGCCGTGTGGGCGGCCGAGCATCCGCGGCTTTCCAACGCCACCCCCAAGCCTCGGCCCCGTCGCGGAAGGAAGAGCACTTGACGATGACCGACTGATCCGTGCTATTGGTAGAGACCGGTCCGGGGCCCTGGGATCGAGGACACGAGAAGACCGGGATCGACCCGGTGAGAAGTGACAGTGTCTTTCCCGGAATCTGGGGAGCGTAACGGCGACGCCTCTGGGCGAGGCTGCGATCGCTGATTCGCAATGCCCTTTGGCCGTGCATCCTGAGTTCCTCACCTGTGGTGAGAAACCATCTAAGGAGCCATCTGTGAAGCTGATCCAGTCGAAGCGCGATGTCGGGTTCTGGTTGGCGATCTGCGTGCTGTTGATCGTGAGCCTCTTCGCGATCCGCTCCTGGTACCACGCGGTCAGCGGCCCGGAGGTGATCCGGCGCTTCACCACGATCTGGATCGACTCGCGCCAAACCTGGCCCTACAACCGCTGGCTCGGCGTGAGGACCGAGCAGAACCCCAACGACGTCTGGATCATCCAGGAGATCATCGCGGAGGTGAAGCCGGACTTCGTGATCGAAACGGGCACCCTGCACGGCGGCAGTGCCGCGCTCTGGGCGATGATCCTGGAGCAAGTGAACCCCAAGGGCCGCGTGATTACCGTCGATATCGCGGACAAGCGCGCCAAAAAGCTCCCGCCGATCGCGGCGGAGAAGGTCGACTTCTTGATCGGCAGCTCGACGGACACCGAGATCGTCGCGGGGATAGCCCAGCGTGTCCACGGAAAGAAGGTGGTCGTGATCCTGGACTCGGCCCACGACAAAGACCACGTGCTGGCGGAGCTGCGGGCCTACTCACCGATGGTTCTGGAGGCGAGCTACCTGATCGTCCAGGACAGCAACGTCAATGGTCACCCGGCCTGGCCCGACTACGGTCCGGGTCCCTTCGAGGCGATCGACGAGTTCCTCGCTGAGAACGACGAGTTCCGGGTGGATAAGAGCCGCGAACGGCTGCTCTTCACGATGCACCCCAACGGCTACCTCCGGCGGGTTCGATCGCCGCGGGAGGGGAGCCTTCCCGCCGGTTCCCCCGACGACTCGAGTCGCGACTGAGGTTGCTCTGCTTCGCGCAGCTCGGCGAGAGACTCGATGACGCTCGCAAAGAGCTCGAGTTGTTCGACCACCTGAAGGCCCCCCGCAGACTTTCCTGGCCTCAGAAAGGCCGGTACCGGCAGGTCCGGGCCCACTCCCGAGGAGATCGAGCGGCGGCGCGCGCTCGGCTGCCGGGAGTGACCCGCACGCGCTCCGCGCCGGCCCTCACCATGGCCCCGGAGAGAGGCTGCCCTGGAGGGAGGGGGGCGGGATCTCGGCCGCGATCCGGTTGCGCGTACCTCTCCACCACGGTTCCCCGAAAACCCTTTCGAGCGCAGCCGGAGCATCGCGAGCGCTGGCTTCCACTCCGGACCGATAACCTCTGGCCACCAGGGAGATTCCATGCTGGCATCTGCCCCGGACCCAACCGGCACCATCTGTCCTATGGTCGGCGCATGGAACGATCGATGCCCAGCTTGAGAGCGATAGCGCCGGCCATCGTGCCGGGGATCGCCGTCGCTCTCTACTGGGTTGCCAGCCTCGCCCAGGGCGACTCGCTGGGGATGGCCGCCATAAACCGTCACGGCGACTACACCTACTTCCCCGCCCTTGCTGGCCTCGCGAACTTCTCACTCGGTGAGTCTTTGGTGTTCGAGCACCTCGGAGAGGGATCCGCTCGTTTCCGTTGCCAGCGCTCGCGCTCCACGGAATCGCGATCGGGCAATTCGGGCCCGTCGGCTTCGCAGTGGCCGACGTGCTCATCGCCATCGCCGTGTATTTCGCCGCTCGTAGGCTGTTCCACTCCTGCGCTCTCCTCCCGCTCACCGCAGAGGTGCTCGCGATGCTCGTCGCGTGCGCTGTCTTCGGATGGACCGAACACACACCCTTTCTGAGGCAGCTGCCTAAGCACGCGCTTTGGGGATACCGCTTTCCGCGTCCCTTTGTCACGGATCTCCTGCTGATGCTGGCCGCCGGTTCGGCGCTTCGGGTCTTCGCTCGGGGTCGAAACTCCACGCGCGACTGGCTGAGCCTCGGCCTGTGGTTCGGACTGCTTCTGCAGAGCCGCTTCTACACGGCCACGACCCTCGGTCCTGGGATCGGCGTCGGGATCCTTTCGCGGTCGGTCCTGGCGTCTCGGCAGCTCGCGAACACGGCCCGCCGCGTCGGGGCGTTCGGCTTCGCGGCGGGGCTGGCTATGATTCCCTTCCTCGCGCAACGTTTGATTGAGCACCCGGACGTTCCCGTCCGCTTCGGCAGGTTTCCCGTCGATCGAGCCGATTCGCTGTGGGCTCACGGTGTCGGCCTCGACGTCGCATCCACCTCGGCCGTTGCCCTGCTGACGGCCTTGGCGATTCGCGTCGCCGCCCCGCGTGACGCGACGGCACGGCTGAGGTCGACCGCCGCGCTGGCGGCTTTGTGCCTGCTCTCGGTGTTGGCGCTCCCGGTCAGCATTTTGCTGCTGGGTTACACTATCCAGCCCTATCATTTCCTCACCGAGGTCGTTGTCTTCGAGACGCTGACCCTGTTGGTGTGTGCAGGACAGCTCATCGACGCGGCGGCCCGCTCGCTGGGCCGTTTCGCCGCGGGCGAGGCACGCTGGTTGCGACCAGCAGCGATCGGTATCGCCTCGCTCGTTGGCATCGCGGCGAGTTTCCACCATCACGCCGTCGAACTCTCGCGCCGCTCGCACGTACGCACGGACTTTCGGGCCTATCGGACGGCGGACTACCGCGCCTCGTTCGAGGCGCTGACGCATCACTTGGCATCGCTGGCGTCCGACAGCTCCCGCGTCGTCGGCACGCTCGACATCCAAGTGCACGCGTGGTAGTCACTTTTCGGTGGTGGGCAGGTCTTCATGCCCGACCCCTTCGCCATGGTGATTCCCGACGCGGAGATCGAGGATCGACTGTTGATTTTCCTCAAGATGAACGGAGCCGATCGGAACAGCACCATGCGCATCCTGCGGGAGAGGGCGGTGCTGGTCTTCTTCCTTTCCTGCAACAAGTACCAGGCCTCTCCGGCACACGTGTTCGCCCCGCTCGAGGAGTATTCCGAGCCGGTCCGCAAACGGATGCGCAGGCTGAGTCCGTTCGACTCATGGATCGTTGCGTTGCCGCGATCCGAGGCACGTCGCCTGCTCTTGAAGTACGATGGATTGGACGCCAACCTGGGGGGGCGGCGACTCGACGTGATTGTCCTGGGCCGGGGTTTCCTCGACGGACGGCTGGCTCCCGATCCGGACGCGTTTCGAGAGGTCTATTCGAATCGTGCCTTCCGGGTATACGAGAGAAGATTGCCGTGACAATGGACGACCCCTCCTCCGGTACATGTCGTTTCGCGCGTGATAGACTCTTGGCCAAGCCGCGACTGAGAGGGAGGTACCTTGGCGTCGATGGCCGGCGAACCCGCCGCCCAGGGTCCTTGGTGCAAGCGATCGTTGACCGCGCTGGGCGTAGCGATCGCAGCCGCGCTGCTTTCGGTTGGTCTGGTCGCGAGCAGGCTGCTCTTGGTGCCCGGGCTCCACGACAACGATTGGCCGCTCCTGATGTGGCTGGCGAAGGAGGGCTCGCTTGCTGATCCCGAGCCCTGGGCCGTCGGTCACTACGGGATCGCCCAGTTGCTGCTGGTGCGAGCCGTCTGGCCGGTTTTCGGTGGCACCGTGGCCGCGGCCAAGGTCCTGAACGCCACTTGCGTGGGGGCAAGCGCCTGGCTGGTCTGGAAGGTCGCGAGGCAGGCGGGTGGAACAACCGCGGGCGCGCTGGCGTTCCTGGCCTTCGCCACGTCCGGCCCTGCGTTGCTTACGGGCCAGTCCGAGTTCGCCGATCCCCCCGCGCTGGCGCTGCTCCTCGCTGGACTCATGCTCGCCCGATCGGGTCGTGGCGGCTTCCGCTGGCTCGCAGCCGGGTGGTTCCTCGGTGCGGCCGGCACCTTTCGCATCCACTTCCAGATCTTCGGCGTCGTCTTCGGCGCGCTGCTCGCCCTCGACAGGGTCTCCCGTCGCGGCCAGGGCGCACGGAAGCGAATGCTTGACGTGAGTGCCCTGGGAGCCGGGTTTCTGGTCGGCGTGGCGCCCATGGCCATCCTATTCTAGGTTGTTCACGGCCAGCCGACCTCTCCGGTCGCCCCCTACTTCCTCGGTCAAGTGATCTACGGGTTCGACGGGTACGATCTTCCTGGGACCTACGCCCTGCATCCGCTCTCGCAGGTGGTCGTCGAGGCGCCCGAGCGACTCGCGCGCCTGGTGCTACAGCGCGCAAGGCAACACGCCGCTCTGTGGCTGCTCCCATGTCTCCTGCTCGTGGTCGTCTGGTGGCGTCGTGCGGAGGCGCGCCCGGAGGCGCTGCGGACGGCGTTGGTTTGCTGTGCCGGGAGCGTGGCTTACTTCTTCCTGTTCGTGGCGCTGTCCTACTACACGACCGCCCGGCTTCTCCTGCCCCTGGCCGCCTTCCTGGCTATCGCGACGGCGGTGGTGGCTGGCCACCTGCTCCTTCCCCGCGCTCCGCGCCTCGGCTGGGCGCTCGTCGCCGTGTTGCTCCTCGCCTACGGGGCGCGGCAGGTGTCCGATGTTCGGCCCGTGCTCGCCCGAGTCGAGAGACACTGGCAAGACTCGACCATCCTCACCACGATCCTGCGCCAGTCAGGGCTGCGCGATGCACGCGAGGCTCTGGTCTTTGACTGGGACCGCTTCCTGGTCGACGAGTCCGACCTGCAGCCCTTCTATAACTTCGGCTTCTGGAACCTGCTGGTGGAGCGTTTCCGCGAGGAACGGCCGAGTCCGTTGCCCCACCTGGGGAGCCTCGAGGCGTTCGCGGCCTTCCTTGCTCGGCAGGACGTGCAGTTCGTCGTGATTCCGCGGAGGTTGCGCCGTTTTCCGGCGCTCCACCCGCTCCAGCGGTGGGGTGGGACGATTCCAGGCTTTCGGCGCGTCGCCGTCCTCAGGGAGGAAATCGTCTTCGCCAGATTGCGGGATGTCGCCAGCGACACGGTCCCCTCGCCGCCGTGACTCGGTGCGTCCAGCAGCACGAGCTGGGCACTCCAAGGGCGCGGCCACTCCACGCGGGCCTTGAGCCTCTGCGTCAAGGGTCGCTCGGAGCCCGCGGGCGGTCGGGCATCTCCCTCGAGTTGCTGCTTGTTGGCCCACGAGACCTCCCGGCCCAGCAGTTGTGAGTCGTTGAACCGCACCGGCTTCTCCGGAGACCCCGACGTGCCCCGCCTTCGGCGGCGGGAGGTAACCGGAGAACTCCGGCGGCCTCTTGCCGGCAATTCCCTTCAGACCGAACGGGGGCGTCGGTTTCGCGAAAGGGGAGGCTAGCGCGCAGAGCCTTGGAGCGAAGACCGTTGCGGGAGAACGCGCCTCAATGGGAGTCTTTCGTCATCTCGGAACGCCGTTCCGAGTCCCGACCGATGGAATCCCATTCTACGATCATCCGGGAGAGCGCATCGAAGGCAGCGACAGCGCCGGCGGCCGTGGTATGCTCAAGGGCTAGCGGGTCACGGTGTGGCCGACTACCCCTCATGGAAGCAGCCGTCCCGAAACTGATTGCAGCGAGAGAACTTGTTCGGTGCCCCTGAGCTTCAGCAGCCTCGAGCGCTTGGTCCCCGATCAGCTCTCCGAAGGCGACGTGACGGGCCGCGCGACACTGGAGCTGCACCTTGAGCGCTACCGCTTCGCCGCGCGGCATGCACGAGCCGGGCGGCTCCTGGACATCGCCTGCGGCGTGGGATATGGCACCCGTCTGCTTTGTGACGAGAGCCGGCAGGTGAGCTTCGCTCTTGGAGTGGATCTATGCGAAGAGAGCGTTGCCTACGCGCGTGAGCGATACGGGCGCGATCGCGTGGAATACCGGGTCGGCGACGCCGTGGAATTCGAGGACTCTCAGGGCTTCGACACCATTGTTTGCCTCGAGACGGTGGAGCACCTGCCGGACCCGGACAGGCTGATCGAGAACCTCGCGTCGCTGCTGCGTCCGGACGGTGTCCTCGTCGCCTCGGTCCCCACCACTCCTTCGGTCGACGTGAATCCTCACCACCTGCACGACTTCACCGAGAGGTCCTTCCGCCGCCTGTTCACTCAGCAGTTGCTGGTGGAAAGAGCCCGCCTTCGCCAGGTTCAACCATTCCGAATGAGCCGCACCCTCCGCCGCGGTGAGGGGCGCCTCACAGACCTGCGACCCAGGCTCCCGCACTACTACGCGATGCACCCGGGCGCGGCCCTTCGCAGGTTAGCCTACACCATGTGCTTCGGCTTCGTGAACCGCTATATCACCATCGCGTGGCAGCGATGTACCTGATCATTCCTGCCTTCAACGAGGCACAGAGTCTCCCCCGGGTTCTCGGGGCCATCGAAGACGCCAAGCTGAAGGCCGAGGTCGTGGTGGTCGACGATGGCTCCACGGACGGCACCGCCCGGACGGCAGCCGCACTGGGCGCCCGCGTGATTCGACATCCTTTCAACATGGGCTACGGAGCCGCGATCCAGACGGGGTACATGTACGCCCTCGATCGCGGGGCTGATCTCCTAGTACAGATGGATGCCGATGGACAACACGACCCCAGACAGATCCCCGCCATGGTCGAACCGATCCGCAGGGGCGAATGCGACCTGGTGATCGCATCCCGCTTCCTCGAAGCCACGGGGTATCCGATGGGTTGGACTCGAACGGCCGGGCGTAAGCTCTTCGAGGCGCTGGGGCGCCTAGGAGGCTGACCCAAGACTCATTTCACAGTTCACGGATGCCTGCATTTGGTTGTACGAGCCCAGGCTCTCGAAGCGAAATACGGCAATCCGTGAGGCCGGTTTCGAGTCTTGGGTCACTCTCCTAGCCGGATTGAAAGTCACCGACCCTACCTCCGGCTTCCAGGCGATGAACACTGCGACCTTGACACTCTACGTGCAGAACTTCTTCCCTTCCGACTATCCGGATGTCGACGTGCTGGTGGCGGCGTCACGTCATGGCCTCCGCATCCGTGAATGCCCGTCGGTGATGGGTGCGGGGCTGCGATCATCGAAGCTCCACGGCGGAGCCAGGACTTTCTACTACGTGTACAAGATGCTGCTGTCGATGTGGGCGGCAGCGAGTGACGGAAAGAGGCTGTGAGTGGTCGAATCGATCGCGTCCAGCGCTGCCTGCACAGGTGGTGGGTAGGGGGAGGTAGATGAGCGACGCGGAACGACTCGGAGAGCTGCAAGAGCTCTTCTTGGAGGCCCCCGAATCAGCCGAGGCGCGACTCCTGGCTCTGGTGCTCGGCTTCGGCCTCGTCTGCATCGTGATGTGGTTGGTGCGCAGGCGAACGTTACGAGCCGAGTACACGCCGATCTGGATGGGTGTGGCGTTCGGACTATTCTTGGTGGGGCTGAACTTGGACGTCCTGCGCTGGATCGCAAGGATCCTCGGGGCGTGGACAATCAGCTCCACGGTCTTCTTTCTGGGAGAATTATTCCTACTGATGATCTGTCTCAATTACGCCGTGCGGCTCTCACAGTCCGGTTCCCAGATTCGTCGACTGGCTCAGGAATTGGCCCTCCTTCGACAGCGCGTTGAGGAACTGACCGAGTCACGGGACGTCGATGCTGCGTCGCAGGAGGTGACTGCGACGCCGGCTGACGATGCCCCGTGAGACCGGTCCAGCGCGAATGTGAGCGGGGAGAAGAGACGGGTTAGGCCAAAGCGGAGTCGCAAAGCGCGGTCCGCTGGAGCCGCTTCGAGCTGCGGCGTGACACGTGGAATCGGGAGACCGAGCTATGCGACTTCGACGTTGATTCCTTCTAGCGAGTCGACGCGAAGACACTCCGCGGGATGGCCGCCCAGCTCCGAGACTCCTTGGATCGCCTCCTCGCAGACAGGCTCCGCGACAGGCGCACCGATGGTCTCACGATGTTGAAGCGGGGAGAGCTCGAATGGCTCAGTTACCTCCGGTACGGCGGAACGCGGTAGGGGGCGACCAGACAGCGGGTCACCGGCCCGGGACTTCGCGGCAACGGCGCGACTAACGACGCCGCTTTGTCATCCATGCCAATACGGGTAGCGGTCGGATTGTGGTAAGAGTGGATGGAAGGTAAGTTGAATCCCCGTGCCGACCGAAGGTCCGCTCGAGCCGGTCGCACCGGCCAAGCGGCGGGACGGAGTCAGGCCGGGCAGACCGAAGAGAACCGAGCAGAAGAAGGGAAGATGACGCATACGAGCCGTCCGCCGCTAGCAGGTGTCCGGGTGATCGAGAGTTCGCTACTGGGGCCGGGTGCGATCGGCGCCCACCTGGCCGATCTCGGCGCTGACGTGATCAAGGTGGAGTCCCCGTCTGGCGACTACATCCGCCAGATGACCTGGCCGATCGTCGAAGGCACGTCGCTTCTCCACCTCCACGTCAACCGGGGCAAGAGAAGCCTCGCTCTCGATCTGCGCAAGCCGGAGGGTGCGCAGATCTATCGCGAACTCGCCAGGGACGCGGACGTGGTGATCGAGGCGATGCGCCCCGGCTCGCTGGCCAAGCGGGGTCTCGGTTACGAGGATCTGCGCGCGCTGAATCCCAGAATCGTCTTCTGCAACATCTCCGGCTACGGAATGACCGGGCCCTACAAGGATCTGCCTTCCCACGGCATCGCCTTCGACACCTGGGGGGGGATCATCAGCCCCGCCTACGACGAGGAAGGCTTCTGCTACATCCCCGAGCATGCTTCGATCGGGATGCACGCGGGTCCGCTCTTCGGGGCATTGGGAATTCTCGCCGCCGTGATCCGCGCCCGCGAGAGCGGCGAAGGCTGCATGCTGGAGATCGGCCAGTCCGATGCCGCCGCCTACATGGACTGGTATCGCAGCGAGAGCTGGAAGGCCTACGAGCGCCCCGACTCCGAGGTCACGGGCAACAAGGCCGACAACTACGAGCGCCGCGCACCCGGAACGGCCGGCATGAAGGAAGGGGTGCGTTACCAGATGTACGATTCGGCGGACGGTCACGTGCTCTTCATGTGCTCCGAGCAGGCCTTCTGGAAGAACTTCTGCGAGAGCGTGGGACGGACGGAGCTGTTCGAGAAGTGGCCGGGATCGAAGTTCGCCGACCACGCCCGGGGCAACCGGGAGCTCCAGCGCGAGCTGCGCGAGATCTTCAAGACCAGGACGTCGGCGGAGTGGATCGAGGCCGGCAACGTCCACAACTACCCGATCGCTCCGGTGAACTCGCCCAAGACGATCGCCGACGACCCGCAGTTCCAGGCCCGCTTCCCCTGGTACCCGATCGAGGGGCACGGCGCCGAGATGCTTCCCTTCCCGGTGAAGTTCCCGGGTGAGGAGCTTCCGGAGCCCGGGATGGCCCCCACCGTCGGCGAACACAATGAGGAGGTTCTCCGCGAGCTGCTGGGCTACGACGACGAGAAGATCGCAGCCCTTCGCGAGGACGGCGTCTTCGGCTGAGGCCATCCATCATCTTCCGCCGTGCCCGTGGCGCGATCGGTGAACGAGGTGAGGAATGACGATGCAAAAGACCCCTCTGCTCTTGTGGCGTCTCCTGGATCGCGGTGCCTGGATCGCCCCCGACGAAGAGGTCGTCACCCTCACCGCCGAGGGAGTCCATCGCCAGAGCTACAGGGAGACCCGCGCTCGCGCATGCCGACTCGCAAACGCCTTCGCCAGCCACGGCGTCGCGCGCGGGGACCGGGTCGCTTCTTTCATGTGGAACAACCACCGCCACCTGGAGATGTACCAGGCGCTTCCCTCCATGGGCGCGGTTCTTCATACCCTCAACATCCGGCTCTCACCGCGGGATCTCGAGTACATCATCAACCACGCTGAAGACCGCGTGATCGTCGTCGACGAGGATCTGCTTCCGCTCCTCGAAGTCCTCGCGGACAGGCTTCCCAGTGTCGAGCTCTTCGTGGTCTGCTCGGCGAGGGGAGGCGTGCAGGGAAGCGGAGGGTGGAAGACTGCGCTCCGGGACTGCGTCGATTACGAAGCCTTCCTCGAGGGACACCCCGAGGACTACGACTGGCCGGAGCTGGACGAGAACGCCCCTCTCGGCCTCTGCTATACCAGCGGGACCACCGGAAACCCCAAGGGTATCATGTATACCCACCGCTCCACCTATCTCCATACCATCACCGAGGCGATGACCGACGCCATCGGGCTCTCGGGTAGGGACAGCGCCTGCGGCATCGTGCCCATGTTCCACGCCATGGGCTGGGGCCTTCCCTTTACCGCCATGATGCTCGGTGCCAAGCAGGTGATGCCCCACCGTTTCCTGGACGCCGCCAGTCTGCTGGATCTCTTCGAGTCGGAGGAGGTGACGATCTCGGCCGGGGTCCCCACCATCTGGCAGAGTGTGCGAAGCGCCATCGAGGCCGAGCCGGATCGCTGGAATCTCTCCAAGCTGCGGCGCCTCACCTGCGGTGGATCGGCACCTCCCCTCTCGTTGATTCGCTGGTACTGGGAAGCTCTCGGCATCGAGATGATCCAGGCATGGGGAATGACCGAGACCAACCCCCTGGGTACGCTCACCCGCATGGCCGCCAAGCGGTCCCACCGTCTCCTCACCGAGGAGCAGCAGTTCGAGAACGTCGCAAAGGCGGGCCTCCTCATGCCCGGGCTCGAGATGGAGATCGTCGACGAGTCGTTCGAACCGGTTCCACACGACGGCATCTCCTTGGGAGAGCTCCTGGTCCGGGGACCTTGGGTATGCTCCGAGTACTACAAGGACCCGCAGTCCGACAAGTTCCGCGACGGTTGGTTGATGACCGGGGACGTAGCCAAGATCGACCCGGAGCAGTACCTGATCATCGCCGACCGATCCAAGGACCTGGTGAAGTCCGGAGGCGAGTGGATCTCCTCGGTGGATCTCGAGAATCACATCGTCGGGATGACCGGTATCGCCATGGCGGCGGTGGTCGCACAGTCTCACCCGAAATGGGACGAGCGCCCGGTTGCTGTGGTGGTGCTCTCGGAGGGCAGCAAGGCGACGGCGGAGGCGGTGATTGCCCACTGCGCCAGGGCCTTCGCGAAGTGGCAGCTTCCCGACGATGTTCTCTTCCGCGAGGCGATTCCTCTCACCTCCACGGGCAAGATCGATAAGAGGGCTCTTCGCGCCGAGCTCGCTGCGGAAGGCTACAGCCTGCCGGAGCTGCGCGGCTGATCCGAGCCGGGCCGGCATCCGCCGCTCGTCGCTCCACCGCTGGAGAATCTGCAATGGTAAGCACCGGACGCCGAGGACTGACTCCCGTTTCCTTTACCAGGGTCGAAGTCGACGATCCCTTCTGGGCAACGCGCATCGAAACCAACCGCGTCGTGACCATCCCCATCGCCTACCAGCATTCCGAGGAGACCGGACGCATCGACGCGTGGAAGCTCGATTGGAGGGAGGGAAGGGAGCCGGTTCCGCATCCCTACTGGGATTCGGACGTGGCCAAGTGGATCGAAGCGGCCGCCTACAGTCTCGCCGCGCATCCGGAGCCGGAGCTCGAGAGACGGGTCGATTCGGTCGTCGACATGATCGCAGCGGCCCAGCAGCCGGACGGCTATCTGAACACCTATTTCACCGTCGTTGCACCCGAGAGACGCTGGGCGAATCTCGGCATGTGGCACGAGCTCTACTGCGCCGGGCACCTGATCGAGGCGGCTCTCGCCTACCACGAGGCCACCGGCAAGCGCAAGCTCCTCGACGTCGTCTGTAGATACGCCGACCACATCGATTCGGTCTTCGGACCCGGCAAGCGGGACGGATGTCCGGGCCATCAGGAGATCGAGCTGGCGCTGGTCAAGCTCTACCGCGCCACCGGAGAGCAGCGCTACCGAGAGCTGGCCGGCTTCTTCCTCGATCAACGCGGGAGCAGACCCTCGTTCTTCCAGCGCGAGATGGAGACGCTCGATCCCGAGGCAAGTCGACTGAACCGCCACTTCTTCGGTGAGGGCGAGGGCTTTCACACCGAGTACTGCCAGGACCACGTGCCGGTGCGCGAGCAGAGCGATGTCGTCGGACACGCGGTCAGGGCGATGTACATGTACTGCGCGATGGCCGACCTGGCTGCCGAGACCGACGATGCCGCGCTGCTGCGAGCCTGCAAGCGGCTCTGGAAGAGTGTCTGCGAGAAGCGGATGTACGTGACCGGGGGGATCGGACCCTCGTCGCACAACGAGGGTTTCACCGACGACTATGATCTGCCCAATGCGTCGGCCTACGCCGAGACCTGCGCCGCGATCGGGCTGGTGTTCTGGAACCACCGCCTCCTGCAGCTGGAGCGCGACGGGCGGTACGCCGACGCCATGGAGCGGGCGCTCTACAACGGAGCGGTGAGCGGCGTGTCCCTGGATGGGGAGCGCTTCTTCTACGTGAATCCACTGGAAAGCCGGGGGGACGCTCACCGCCAGCCCTGGTTCGCCTGCTCCTGCTGCCCTCCCAACATCGCCCGCCTCGTCGCCTCCTTCGGCCAGTACGTGTACTCCGAGAGCCGTTCCGAGGCCTGGGTTCACCTCTACGTGCAGGGCAGGGGAGAGCTGGATCTCGACGGCCGCAAGGTCGTCATCGAGCAGAAGACCGGGTATCCCTGGAAGGAGAAGGTCGCCATTGCGGTCCGGCCGCAAAGGGCGGCGGAATTCACGCTGGCGCTGCGCATTCCCGGCTGGTGCAGCGGGGCCACGGCGAAGCTCGACGGCAGATCGCTGCGCCTGGCGCCGATTAGCAGGAAGGGCTACGCGAGAATCAGGCGGCGCTGGAATCCGGGAGACACGGTCGAGCTCACGCTGCCGATGCCGGTCGAGCGGGTCGAGGCCAACCCGGCCGTGGCTGCCGACGCCGGACGGGTGGCGCTTCAGCGCGGGCCGCTGGTCTACTGCCTCGAGGAGGTCGACAACGGCAGGAACCTGAACGACCTGATCCTCCCGCGGAATGCGAAGCTCGGCGCGAAGTTCGAGCGGAATCTGCTCGGCGGTGTCACGGTGATCAGCGGGCGGGGAAGACGCGCGGATCGGTCCGCCTGGAAGGGGGCACTCTACCGCTTCGCCGGATCCAGGACGAAGCCCGTGACGGTGAAGGCGGTGCCCTACTGCGTGTGGGAGAACCGCAGGCCGGGAGAGATGCTGGTGTGGATCCGCGAGGCGTGAATCCTTCTCCGCCACGCACAGCTGTGGCATCATCCAGGGACTCGATCGTCGAGGCTCCGTGGTGAGATACTGGATATCGGCGCAAGCCCCTCCGCTCGAAGGCAGTTCGGACCAGGAGTTCGATCGCCTCTCGCTCGCCGCCGGCCGCGAGGCGGCCGGCGGCGAGCTCGCGCCGGGCGATCACGTCCTCGTCTATCAATCGAAGTCCAGCAGGGCGGTACGGCGGCGGCGCGCAGACGGCGCGGAGGCTTGGGTTCAGACGGTCGCGGGACGGCAGGGCATCGCCGCGGCCGCGGAGGTCGAGGGTCGGGTCATTCACGATCCGAAGATCCGCAAGACCGCGTACGTCGATGGCACGGAGCTCCACTGGTGCTGGCGTGCGCCGATCAAAGCCTTCTCGACCGACGGCCACGTGCCCCTCTCGGATGTCAACCGGATCCTCGGGTTCAAGCCCACCTACAACTTCGGGGGCTTTGCCTATCGGGATTCGGGCTTGCGCGAGATCGAAGCGGCTCAGTACTGGGCCCTCCTCGAGATCTTCCGGAGCAACGCCAAGGGTGTCCGGCCGCCGCGTGATCCCATCCGCAGCTCGCGCCCGTTCGAGTCGAGCGGATCGAGCCAGGGGCGGGGCGCGCTGCGACTGCTCGTGGACTACGTCGCCGCCGATCCGACCTTCGCGCTTCGCGAAGCAGGTCTCGAGACGCTGGCCGTCGCTCACGAGCTGCCCGCCGGCGACAGCGCCGACGTGGTGCTCGAGGATCGCGCCGGCACGGTCGTCGCCGTCCAGGTGGATGCCGAGGAGGACCACCTGGCGATGATTGCCCACACGAGCATACGCCGGGCGATGCTCGAGCTCGAGATGGGACGGGGGCGCGGTCAGAGTCGGGCTTTCGTCGTCGCGTATTCGGTCTCCCAGGAGATGCGGAACCTCTGTGGCAGCTACGGCGTCGAATGCTTTGCCGTAGACGAGGACCTGGTTCGATCCTGGAAGGGACATCGGACCGGCACCAGCCCGGGGGAATGAGGTGTCGGATCTCAGGGATCGCGACGGCGTCGCGCCGAGATCATCGCCGTCGAAGGGCGCGGGGGATCCTCTGATCGAGATCCGCAGCGTGCGGTATGATTATCGCCTGGGGAGCGAGGTGATTCACGCCCTGCGCGGAGTGGATCTCACCATCCGCCGCAATGAGTTCGTCGCCATCTCGGGCCCTTCGGGTTCGGGCAAATCGACCCTGATGAATCTGATCGGCTGCCTCGACACGCCCAGCGCCGGTCAGTACTGGTTGGCCGGACAGGCCGTCTCCCAGCTCGACGAAGTCGAGCTCGCGCGGATCCGCAACCGCGAGATCGGCTTCGTCTTTCAGACCTTCAACCTCCTGCCCCGTGCCACGTCGCTTCAGAACGTCGAGCTGCCCCTGGTGTACGCCGGGGTACCAAGGCGGAAGCGGCGGCCGCTGGCCGAGGCGGCGATGGCGCAGCTGGGGCTGGCGGATCGCAGAGAGCACCGTCCCGGCGAGCTTTCCGGGGGCGAACGCCAGCGCGTCGCCATCGCCCGGGCCCTGGTGAATCGACCCAGCATCGTGCTGGCCGACGAGCCTACGGGAAACCTCGACTCGGCCACCAGCGGGGAGATCATGGAGCTATTCGAGGAACTTCACCGCCAGGGGCAGACTCTCATCCTGGTCACTCATGAGGCGGACATCGCGCAGCGCGCCCGTCGGCACCTCCACCTGGTGGACGGGAACGTGACGCGCGACGACCTGAACGGGGAGCGATTGTGAGGGACCGCCGGCGTGCTCTGATCCCGGTACTCTGCGGAGTGATTGCAGCAGCCTGCGGCGCCGAGCCGCCTGCCGCCCCCGTCTACCAGGCCGTACCGGTGGAGCGGCGCGAGATCGTGGTGTCGGCCGAGGCCGCAGGGGTGATCGAGCCCTACGTCACCGTCGAGGTCAAGTCCAAGGCATCTGGCGAGATCCTCGAGGTGCTGGCCGACAGCGGGGACAGGGTGGAACGCGGCACCCTGCTGCTGCGGATCGATCAGCGCCAGCTCCGCAATGCCCTGGCCCAGGCCAAGGCAGATCTGGAGGTGGCCCGGGCCCGATTCGCCAACGCGAACGCCCAGCTGCGCCGCTCGGAGAAGCTCTATCAGGCCCAGTCCATCTCGGAGACGAGCTACGAAGACGCGATTCTCGATCAAGCGACGGCGAAGGCGGAGGTGGTGCGGAGCGAGGCCGCCGTCGAGAACGCCCAGATCGAGATCGGCGACGCCGACGTGCTGGCACCCATCGACGGTACCATTCTCCGCCGCGACGTGGAGCGCGGCCAGGTCATCTCCTCTCCCACCCGGGACGTGGCCGGCGGAACCGTGCTCCTCACCATGGCCGATCTGGAACGGGTCCGCGTGCGCACACTGGTGGACGAGACCGACATCGGAAAGATCCGCCCAGGGCTCACTGCCACTGTGAGCGTCTCCGCCTACCCCGATCGTCCCTTCCACGGCACGGTGCTCAAGATCGAGCCCCAGTCGGAGATCGAGCAGAATGTCACCATGTTTCCCACCCTGGTCGGGCTCGACAACCCGGAGGGCCTCCTCAAGCCGGGCATGAACTGCGAGGTGGAGATCCACGTCGACCGGCGGGATGCGGTGCTCGCCGTTCCCAATGCCGCACTTCGAACCCCGCGCGACGTCGATTCCGCCGCCGAGGTACTGGGGCTTTCTCCCGAAGAGGTTCGCGAGACCCTCGCCGCCACGCGCGACTCGCCCTCCGGGGCGGAGCCGGCCGAGGCGGACACCGCGCCGGTCCCGCCGCCGGGGCAACGAGGCAGCTTCAGTCCGGGCGGCGAGTACATCGTCTTCACCTCGACCGACGGCGCGCCCGCCGCGCGATGGATCCGTACCGGCCTCACCGACCTGGACTACACCGAGGTACTGGAGGGGCTCTCCGAATCCGAGTCGGTGCTGATCCTTCCCAGCGCAGGCCTGGTGAGCTCCCAGCAGCAGTTCCAGGATCGCATCCGACGCGTCACCGGAGGAGGACTGCCCGGCGTGAGGAAATCGAACTAGTGCCCTGGATGGCTGCCGAGACGGTGGGCGTCGCCTTCCAGTCGATCCGCGCTGGAAAGCTGCGAGCGGGACTCACCATGCTCGGAATCATCATCGGCGTCGCCGCCGTGATCACCATGGTCGCCCTTGGCACCGGTGCCCAGCGGGCAATCGACGAGCAGATCGCCGATCTGGGGTCCAACCTGCTCTCGATCTACCCGGGCCAGTACCACGTGCGGGGGGTTGCCACCAGTCTTGGCGCGCCGCTCACCACCGACGACGCACGGGCCCTGTCGCGGGATGCTCCTCTCATCGGTCAGGTGGTGCCCCAGATGCAGCAGCTGTTCCAGCTCGAGTACGGAGGGGAGAACCTCAACGTCAATGTGCTGGGAACCACCCCGAACTACGCCGAGGTGAACAACTACCAGCTCGCCTTCGGCCGCATGTTCAGCGCAGGTGACAACGAGGCCCGAAGGCGCACCGCCGTGCTTGGCTCCTCGTTGCCCGAGATGCTGGGGAGCAACGGGGCGGCCATCATCGGCCGGCCGGTGTTCATACGCGGCATTCCCTTCGAAGTCGTCGGTGTGTTCGCGGAGAAGGGCTCGGAGGGCCGCTGGTGGAATCCCGATGAGCAGGTCCTGATTCCCCTGCTGACGGCTCACTATCGAGTCTTCGGTGACGACCGTCTCGTTGCCGTCACCATCCAGGTGGCCGATGGCGTTTCGCTCGAGCAGGGCATGGTGGACGCGGAGCGAGTCCTGCGCCGCGAGCACAGGATTCTCCCGGGCGAAGAAAACGACTTCCGGATCCGCAACCAGCAGCAGCTTCTCGCTACCCAGCAGGAGGCCTCCCAGATCTTCAGCACACTGTTGGCGAGCATCGCGGGGGTGAGCCTGCTGGTCGGAGGCATCGGGATCATGAACATCATGCTGGTATCGGTAGCCGAGCGCACCCGCGAAATCGGGATCCGAAAGGCCCTCGGCGCGACCCGCGTCAACATCTTGATGCAGTTTCTGGTGGAGGCCCTCGTGCTCTGCCTGGTGGGAGGGCTGCTCGGGATGGTGCTGGGCGGAGCCGGCTCACTGGCCCTCGCCCGGTTCGCGGGCTGGAACACCTTCATCTCCCCTGGCGCCGTCGCCCTCGCCTTCGCCTTCAGCGCGGCGGTGGGGATCTTCTTCGGGCTCTGGCCGGCTCGCCGGGCCGCCTCCCTGAATCCCGTCGAGGCGCTGCGCTACGAGTGAGAGATCTCGCCTGGCCCTGCCGGGCTTCAGCGAAGCCGTGCCTGAGGTTGCGGTGGCGGGAGGGCGGTGAAGGCCGGGTTCTCCGGGTTGGCTTTCGCCAATACCATGGCGTAGAGGAACTGGAGGGAGTGGGGCACCTCGCGGCCGTTCACCAGGACCAGGGGTGTGCCCTGGATATCGTGCTGCATTGCCCACGCGATATCGTCTTGAAGCTTCGCCTCCGTCTCGGGCGAGGAGACGCAGTCCTCGAGTCGGTCGCGCGCGATGAAGGGCGACGCGAAGTCGTAGATCTTCTCCGTCGTCAGCCAGCGCTGGTTCTCGAACAGAGCGTCGGCGAAGGGCAGCCAGTCCTTCTCCACGCAGATCATGGCGCGCGCGGCTAGGCAGCGCACGCCGTCTCCTGACTTCATCTGGACCGCCGGGTTGCATTCCGCGTCCAGGGGAAACTGGCGTGGCTCGAGCGCAAAGGATCCGCTGGGAAGCATCTCTCGCAGCACCTTGATGGTTTGGTGGAGACTGGCGCAATGGCCGCAGAGGACGTCGGTGAACTCGGTGATTCGGACTGGAGCCGTGGAGAGACCGATCAGCTGGCGGGCAGGGCGCAGAGGGACCCGATCGCCCCTGGAATACACCGCGAGGCCATCACTGAGACCTTGTCGGAGCTCCGGTGAGAGCCGTGAAATCAACTCCTCCAGCTGCGCCGCCTCGGGGTTCTCCGCGATCTCGACGGGCTCTTCTTTCACCTCGATCGCCCGCTTCGCTACCTGGACGGGTCTCTCTTCCACCTTGATGGCGCTCTCCCTCGCCTCGACGGGTGCCTCTTCCACCTTGATGGCGCTCTCCCTCGCCTCGACGGGTGCCTCTTCCGCCTTGATGGCGCTCTCCCTCGCCTCGACGGGTGCCTCTTCTGCCTCGACGGGCGCCTCTTTTGCCTCGATGGTGCTCTCCCTCGCCTCGACGGCACTCTTCGCCGCCTCGAGGAAGGCGGATTCCGTCGCCGCGGAGCTTTGCGGTGTGCGCAGCCCCGGGTACAGCAGGGCCAGAAACGCCACCAGGGTGGCGCCCGCGGCCAGCAGAGCGCCGCGCTGAATCTGCGCTGGCCGGAGCCTGTCCGACGCGCGGAGAGAGACTGCCGCGTATGCCAGGACCAGGGCGTAGGTGATCACACAGGTGGTGCAGATCTCGCTGGCGGCAAGAGACGCGGCGGCCAGAACCGCGACGCTGGCGATGCCCGCGAGCACCGTGAGCAAGGCGGCGGACCAGATGGGCTCGAGCCGTTGCCCGCGCGCTTGCCGCACCAGGGCCCAGAGCGGAAGCGCAAAGGCGACCACGCTCCACACCAGCCCCCATCCGGCCACCGGCAGGCCCGTCCCGCCCTGTACCGCGCTCGCCAGGGGGAGGTCCCAGACGGCCGCGCAGCTACCTGGTTCCCCGAGACCGCAGAAATGGTCGCTACCACGGCGGGCCAGGATGAGCTGCGTCCACTGAAACAGAGACCAGAGGGCGTGGGCCGCCGCCAGCGCCACCGCAAGAGCCAGGGCCCGGGCGCCCGGACGCGGAGATTCGGCTGACGGCTCGAGCTTCCCGTTATTGGGGGTCGGGCGCCGAGGCTCAGCGGACGCGTCGGCCTTTCTCGAGGTTCGCCTCTTCTTCTTCGCCACCGAGAGCCTCCCGCACCGCGACGCGCCTGGCGATCCGCGCTCCTCCGATAGCGGTGCCCAGACATCGACTCCCAGCCATCGACTTGGAAGCGCCGTGAATGTATCTCAGGTTCCCTTGGCCGCCTCGACCCGGCCGCAAGCTCGCCCGGCTCCCGTGACCTCAGCTACGCCCGGCTCCGGAAGAGCGTGGTCGGACTTCATCTCCTCCGGAGCTCACCCGCCGCATCATCCCTGCGGGGACGCAGCGACGTGCGGGTCGTTCGGAGCGAGAAATACAGGCTAAGCGTGCGGCGGGGATGCGGGGCTATCGGCGGCCGTGCTAGCGAGGCTGTGCGGGATGCGGCCCAGAGCCCCCGGTCGGCCAAGCAGGCGCGAGAGGTGCGAAGATCCGCCGCGGGGAGGCCACACTCAACACAGGGCGTCGATTGCCCCCTAGGTTCGGCTACGAGCATCCTCTGAATCAATCGTGACAGCTTCGGAGCGTCAGCAACAACATCAGCAAAGGCCATGAGCCCGCGGCGGATTCGCACCAGAGTCGCTATGCGGAGATCGACTCCGGCAACGGAGAATATCGAAGAGTCGCCCGGGCGGTATGACTCCGATCATACGGTGCTGAGGATTGTTCAGAAACCCTTTACCCGTTCATCGCGGGCCGCGCGCCCGATCCCTGGACGGGCAAGAGTCCCCTAAGGGGACCAGCTCGAGGCTCCTGGCGTCCCCTCCTGTATGATTTTGGCAGGTGGCGCGTGCGCTGCCGCGCTCGAACTCGAGGAACCGAATGCGACCGGAGAAGTTCGATGCTCTGATCATTGGCGCCGGCTTCGCCGGAGCGGCCACCGCCTTCCATCTGAGCGAGATCTACCAGGGCTCGATCCTGATCATCGAGCGGGAGGAGGTGCCGGGGGTGCACGCCTCCGGTCGCAACGCGAGTCTGGTGCTGCAATCGGTCGCGGACCCCGCCATCCGCGCGGCCGTCGCCGCCAGCGCCCGGGAGTACGCAAAGCTCCGCTCCGAGCTGGGTTTTCGCCAGACCGGGTCGCTCCTGCTGGGGACGCCGGGCCGGCTGGAGGGTCTTCGCGAGATCGATCTGGTGGAGTCGCGGCTACGCGAGGCGGACGCAGTGCGCCCGCGTGTGCCACTTCTCGCGGGGCACGTCTTCGAGGCGGCCCTCGAGACCCCCGGAGACGGCGTGATCGACATCTGGGCGCTGCTCCAGCACTACCTGGCCGGAGCCCGCAGGCGCGGCGCCACGGTTCGGCTGAGCTGCAAGGTCCAGGGGATCTCCGGCAAGCATCCGTTCCGGGTCGAGACCAGCCGCGGACCGCTGGAGGCCACCTACCTGATCAACGCGGCGGGAGCCTGGGCCGGCCAGGTGGCCGCCATGGCCGGCGCCACCCGGCAGCCGCTGACGTCCTGGAAGCGCCACCTGCTCGCTCTGAAAGGGCTCGACGCCGTCGATCCCGACTGGCCGTTCGTCTGGAACCTGGAGCCGGAGTTCTACTTCCGCCCCGATTCCCAGGGACTCCTGTTCTCGGTGTGTGACGAGGAAGAAGACTCCTCCCTGGAGCCCGTGGTGAGTGCGGGCATCTCGGAACGTGCGGCGGAGTTGGTGTGGAAGGAGCTGCCCGCGATGCGCAGTGCCGCTGAGCGTGACGTCTGGTCCTGCTTCCGAACCAAATCACCCGACAGCCGATTCGTGATCGGGTGGGATCCCGGCTGCGAGCGATTCTTCTGGGTCGCGGGTCTCGGTGGCCACGGTGTGGGTAGCAGCTGGGAGGTGGGCCGTATCGCGGCGTCCCTCTTCTGCAATGGCGACGCCGAACAACGCGAGCTCTTCTCTCCGAAGCGCTACATCCCGGGTTGAAGGCGATCCGATGACAGCCGCGCAGGAGGCGCCCGGGTGGTACCCTCCGACGTAGGGAGGAGCTCATGAACCGCACCCTCGACGTCGCCTCTTCGTTCTTCGCCACACTCGCTCGCGTTCCCGCCGGAATGACGGTGGGCGAGCTGGGGCCGCGCCCGGAGCAGCCCCTGGAGCTCTACGAGTTCGAGGCCTGCCCCTACTGCCGAAAGGTCCGGGAAGCTCTCACCATGCTGGATCTGGAGGCCATGATCTACCCCTGTCCCAAGAACGGCCCGCGCTTCCGCAAGCAGGTGGTGGCGAAGGGCGGCAAGGCCCAGTTCCCCTACTTCGTCGATCCGAACACTGGGAAGGCGATGTACGAATCCGATGACATCATCGGCTACCTGTACGAGACCTATGGTGGCGGTCGGGTTCCCTGGCCCCTCTCGCTGGGTCCGCTCACCACCCTGGGTGCGAGCTTCGCCAGCGCCTTTCGCCTCGGTCTCGGCCAGGGGTACCGGCCGGCGCGTGCGCCGAAGAAGCCCCTGGAGCTCTACAGCTTCGAGCTCTCGCCTTACTGCCGAATCGCCCGGGAGGCCCTCTGCACCCTGGAGATCCCCTACCTGCTCCACAATGTCGGCAAGGGGAGTCCCAGCCGCCCCGCCTTCGAGAAGCGCAGCGGAAAGGTGATGGTCCCCTACCTGGTGGATCCGAACACCGACATCCAGATGTTCGAGTCCGCGGACATCGTCGACTACCTGGAGCGAACCTACGGCAAGAAGCCGCGCCAGAAACGCTGATCCGCTCGAGCCGCCGCAGGACTCGGCGAAGCGCCCGCTGAGAGCGCGCTGTGGCAGGCGTAGGTGACATGGAGGAGGAGGGAGCCCTGGCGAGCGTCTTGCGGATTCTGGCGTGGGCCGTGGCGGCGGCGATCACGCTCTGCATCGGCTCTGCGCTGGTGGGCGTAGGATGGATCGCCCTCGAGGCGGTGCGCTCCCAGGTGAGTCTCGACCAGGTTCGCAGGGGTGTCTGGTGGAGCTTCTACACGGCCATTGTCTCCCAGGCACTGCTGCCCCATCTGGTTCTCTCCCTGATGGCCTGGCTCGCGATTGCGCGGCGCTTCCCAACCCTGGAGCGATCCTGGCTCTCTCTTTTGACGGGCATCATGGTGACAGCGGCCGGCTGCTTCCCGGTGGTCGGATCGCTCAGCTTCACGGCATGGACCCCCACCTCGGCCCGCGACTACCTCGCCACTCTCTCCCTGATGACGGGTGGCACCTCTGCGGCGCTTCTACTGCCCCGCTGGCTCTTCCGTTTCCTGGCGCCGGGAGCACTCACCCCCTTGCGAGGGGCCAGCTCAGGGCCAGCGCGGTGAACGTTCCTGAGAGGCGGCGCAGGGGCCGGCGGCCGCTGCCGCCTGAGCAGCAGCGTCGTCGTCTGCTGGAGGCGGCCGAGCGCAGCTTCGAACGAAATCACTACGAGGGCGCCGGCATCCAGAGCATCGTACGCGAGGCGGGTATGTCGTCCCGCTCCTTCTACGAGTTCTTCGAGTCCAAGGAGGATCTCGTCGCCGAGCTGACCCGGGACCGGGCCGAGGCCTTCCTGGTGAAGATGGAAGGGGTGTTCCAGGAGGCGGATGACGTGTGGAACGCCGTCGACCAGGTGCTGCGGATCTACCTGGAAATGCTGCCCATGGTGGTTCTCGACCTGGAGCGGCTGAGCGGGGCGGCCAGCCAGAGGGTCCGCCAACTGAGGAGCGCCTACCGGGAGAAGATCGGCCAGGTTCTGGTCAGGGAGATCGGGCGCCTGGCGCAGAACGGCATCGTTTCCTCTGCTCCGGACCCGCTGAGCATCGCCCTGGTCCTCGCGGGAATCGAAGGCCTCTCGATCAGCTACCACTACGAGGGACGCCGGGAGGAGCTTCTGGCTCTGCATCCGCAGCTCCTGCGGGCCCTGCGCCGGTTCTTTCCAGAACCTGGAATTCTCCCCTAAACAGCTGTTTCTACAAGGAAAATTTATGAAAATGTAAATTTTCTTTTTTCTTCACATTCGGTGCGTTTCGGTTGACAATGCCGTCCAACGGTTGAGCGCGATGCGCGCGGGATGGACTTTCCCCGCGGCGGCGGATGCCGGGAGGCAGCTCGACCCTCGAAGGAGGACGCGCCCATGAGGAGAGCCAGCAGGGGAATGATCGCGGCCAGCTTGCTCGGCGCCGTGGTCATCCTGTCCACGGGCTGTGGTGAATTGACCATCCGCACCTGGGTGACCGTGGTCGAGGACGAGAGCGGCGGCTTCGTGAGTCTCGACCTCGGTGGGACGGAGCCCTGGGTGTACGACATTCTGCGGATACAGGGCGGGCTCCTGACCGAGGTCACACTCAATACGACCGAGATGCTCGGCCCCATGCACGGGACGCTGGCGCTCCAGGATGTGCGTCTGGCGGGTGAGGTGTTCGGGATCGGGAAGCTGTGCACCTGGAACGATCCCGAGGGCAGCTCGGGCGGCACGCTCACCTTGGATCTCCTGGGTGGCGCCAGCGAATCCGAGATCTATCTCGACGCCAGGGCGAACACACAGCTGAATGACACCCTGGGGATGGAGCCCTTCGAGTTGGAGCAGGCCGTCGATTTCGACCTGGGAGCCGGCCTCGACGCCGCCGCGCTTCTGGAGGCCTTCGAAGCCGGCTCTGCCGATGGGCTCTTCGAGACCACCACCTCACTCTCCAGCGGTGTGGAGATGATGGGGGTCCAGGTGGTCTTCAACCTGGATATGGCGCTGACCAACGGCGCCGAGCCGCCGCTCTTCGACGCCGATCTGCTGGAGTACTGCGGCGACGAGTTCGCATCCCAGGGGCTCGGCGACGCGCTCTTCTACGGCATCAACTCCAAGTCGGGCTATCTGCGAGGCCTGGCGAAGGACACCATCCGGGATCCGCTGGTGATCTCGCTGGCCGATCTCGGTGCGAGCCCGGGTGACACCTTGCGCCTCGAGACGGTCGGAACCTACTCCATGCTCGACGTGTTGATGGACGGGTCCGATACGCGCCTGGGCGGCGTCTTCAGCAGTACCGACGAGGTGCTCGATCCCTCGGTTCTGGATCGCATCCCCGGAGCCATCGACGTGCAACCCAACGTCTACACCTGGGTCAGCATCGTCTGCATCTTCGGCCAGTGCGCCGACCTCGGCGGCGACGACATCCCCGAGGACTTCCGCATCGACCCGACGCGCGACATCGTGGTGCCGCCGGGCGCGGAGTACCTGGTGGTGGCGCCCATCGACACCTGGAGGAACTGGCAGGACAACAGCGGATTTGGATTCGGAGTGACCGTCGAGGTCAACCCAGAGGAGATCTAGCCGGCTCCGGCCAAAGCGCCCCGTCGAGACCGAATATCGGCCCCGCCAGGGACGGGTCGGGCGCGGAGAGCCCTGGCCGGATCACCTGCTCGCCGCCGCGAACCGCGTCACTTCTCCGCCATGAAGGAATACCGGTAGTCGGTCGCCGGGACGAAGGTCTCCTTGATACTGCGCGGGGAGACCCAGCGCTCCAGGTTGATCCAGGTTCCGGCCTTGTCGTTGGTACCCGATGCGCGCGATCCGCCGAAGGGCTGCTGCCCCACCACCGCTCCGGTGGGCTTGTCGTTGATGTAGAAGTTGCCGGCCGCGCTGCGCAGCGCCTTGGTGGCCTCGACGATGGCGAAGCGGTCCTGGGCGAAGATCGCACCCGTCAGCGCATAGGGACTGGTCGTGTCGCAGAGCTCCATGGTCTCCTTGAACTGCGTGCTTGGGTAGACGTGGACGGTCAGGACGGGTCCAAAGATCTCCTCCGTCATCAACCTGGATCGCGGGTCCCGGCTCTCGACCAGGGTGGGAGCGATGAAGTAGCCCTGGCTGTCGTCGTAGCTGCCCCCGCAGAGAATCTCCATTTCGGGATCGTTCCTGGCGACTTCGATGTACCCGGTGATCGTCTTGAAAGCGGACTCGTCGATCACCGCGTTCATGAAGTTCCTGAAGTCGCGGACGTCGCCGACCTTGATGGTGGCGGTCTCGTCGAGGATTCGCTGCTTCAGCTGCGGCCAGAGGCTGTCGGGGATGTAGGCGCGGCTGGCGGCGGAGCACTTCTGGCCCTGGTACTCGAAGGCGCCGCGCACCAGCCCGGCTGCGAGGGCGTCCAGGTCGGCAGATTCGTGGGCGAAGATGAAGTCCTTCCCCCCGGTCTCGCCGACGATGCGGGGATAGTCCTGATATTTCCGGATGTCGGATCCGATGGTCAGCCAGATCGTCGAGAAGACGTAGGTGGATCCGGTGAAGTGCACGCCGCCCAGGTCGGTGTGGTTGAGTACCGGCGGGCCGATCACGGGACCCGGCCCCGGAATCAGGTTGATGACGCCGTCGGGCATTCCGGCCTCCTTCAGCACCTGCATGATGTAGTAGGCGGGCAGCACGGCCGCCGAAGACGGCTTCCAGACTACCGCGTTTCCCATCAGTGCCGGGGCGGTGGGCAGGTTGCCCGCGATCGACGCGAAGTTGAAGGGGGAGATCGCAAAGACGAACCCTTCCAGCGGCCGGTGCTCCATGTAGTTGAGGACCTCCTGAGTGGAGATCGGCTGGTCGTCGTAGACCTGTGTCATGAAGTAGGGGTTGAAGCGCCAGAAGTCGATCAGCTCACAGGCGGCGTCGATCTCGGCCTGGTGGCAGGTCTTGCTCATGTTCAGCATGGTGGCCGCGTTGATCGTCTGCCGGTACTTGCCTGCGAGCAGCTCCGCGGCCTTCAGCAGCACCGTGGCCCGGGAGGACCACTGCATCTCGCTCCAGGCGATCTTGGCCCGGTTGGCGGCGTCGATTGCCATCTCGGCCTCGCGGGCACCGGCGCGGTGGTAGCGCCCGAGTGACTGGTGAAGGTCGTGGGGCGGTCTCATCTCGACCAGGTCACCGGTGGAGACCTCCCGGCCTCCGATGATGCAGGGAACTTCCACGGGATTGCGGAGCATCCTCTCGAGCTCGGCCTTCAGCTCCGCGCGCTCCTGGCTCCCCGGCGCATAAGCCTGGACGGGCTCGTTCTTCGGCTCGCGGATGTGAAAGAGTCCATTGAACATCTGCCTTCCTCCTCTGCCGCTCCGATCCTCAGAGGCTCGGCTCGAATCGGGCGAGCGGAGGGGGATCATACCGGTCTCCCCCCTGGGGGGCGAGGGGTCGGAGCGCGCGGTAGATAGCTCTCGAGAGCGGAGCGGGCCAAGGACCCTGCGTCGCCAACTCGTTTCTGGTCGAGGGCGAGCAGTGCGTCGTGGTGGTGGACGCGATGGGAAGCGTCGAGAGCGCCCGGGGCGTGAGGGCTATGTTCATACCTCCGTATCAGAGGAGGGATGGAGATGAATCCGATCCAGCGCGTCGGAGTGGTCGGCTGTGGGTTGATGGGCTCGGGCATCGCCGAGGTGTGTGCGCGGGCAGGGCTCGGGGTGATCGTACAGGAGCCCGAAGAGAAGCTGATCGAGGCGGGAAGGGCGCGCATCGAACGGTCGCTGCAGCGGGCCCAGAAGTCGAAGAAGATGACGGCGGAAGAGGGCGAGTCGGCGCTTCGGCTGATCGCCTACACCACCGACCTCGCCGAGTTCGCCGGATGCGACCTCGTGGTCGAGGCGATCGTCGAGGATCAAGCCGCGAAGATCGAGGTGTTCAAGAAGCTCGATGCCATCGTCACTCGCGAGGACGCGCTCCTCACCTCGAACACCTCCTCGATCCCGATCATGAGTCTCGCGGTTCAGACCGGACGCGCCAGCCAGGTCTGCGGGCTGCACTTCTTCAACCCGGTTCCGGTTCTCGACCTGGTCGAGCTGGTGCCCTCACTGGCGACGAGTGACGAGACGCTGAGCTGCCTCGAGAGCTTCGCTTCCGACGTCCTGGGGAAGAGCGTGATCCGCGCCCGGGATCGCGCGGGCTTCATCGTGAATGCGCTCCTGGTGCCCTACCTGCTCTCGGCGATTCGCATGGCCGAGTCGGGCTTCGCCACGGTGGAGCACATCGACGCCGGGATGGTGAAGGGCTGCAATCACCCGATGGGCCCCCTGGCGCTCACCGACCTGATCGGCCTCGACACCACGAAGGCGATCGCCGAGTGTCTCTACGACGAGTTCAAGGAGCCGCAATTCGCCAGCCCGCCGCTCCTCTCTCGGATGGTGGAGGCCGGGCTTCTCGGTCGCAAGACCGGCAAGGGGTTCTACGACTATTCCAGGCGTTAGCGTCCCCGCTCTCAGCGACCCGCCTTCGGACCCGCGGCGCGGACTTCGGGCGGGGCCTCGCTCTCGAACTGCTCGAAGTTCTCGTGGAACCGTGCCGCGAGCTCCTCGGCCTTCTGCCGGTAGGCGGCCTTGTCGTCCCAGGTGCTCTCGGGATCGAGAATCTCCGCCGGAACCTCGGGAGCCGCAGTCGGCACCATCAGGCCGAAGTGCGGGTCCTCCCGCAGGGGCACATCGTCGAGCTTCCCGTTCAGGGATGCCTCCACCAATGCCCGGGTGTGTGCGATCGAGATCCGGCTGCCCACGCCGTAGGGCCCTCCCGTCCATCCGGTATTGATCAGCCAGCAGCGCACCTCGTGGTTGCTCACCTTCTCCCCCAGCAGCCGGCTGTAGACGGTCGGCTGCAGGGCGAGGAAGGGGGCGCCGAAGCAGGCGCTGAAAGTCGCCTGGGGTTCGTCGACGCCACGCTCGGTGCCTGCCACCTTGGCCGTGTAGCCGCTCAGGAAGTGGTAGCGCGCCTGATCCACGCTGAGCTTGCTGATCGGCGGGAGGACGCCGAAGGCGTCCGCGGTGAGGAAGATGACATTGCTCGGTTGGCCAGCGGTTCCCTCCCGGAGCGCGTTGGGAATGTGGCTGACCGGATAGGCCGCACGCGTGTTCTCCGTCAGGCTGTCGTCGTCGAGGTCGACGCGGCGCGTGTCCACGTCGAAGCCGACGTTCTCGAGGACGGTACCGAAGCGGCGGGTGGTCTCGTAGATGTCCGGCTCCGCCTCGGGAGAGAGGTGGATCACCTTCGCGTAGCACCCTCCCTCGAAGTTGAAGATCCCACTGTCGGACCACCCGTGCTCGTCGTCGCCGATCAGCCTTCGTTTGGGGTCCGCGGAGAGCGTGGTCTTTCCCGTCCCCGAGAGGCCGAAGAAGAGCGCGGTATCTCCGCGGTAGCCGACGTTGCAGGAGCAGTGCATGGAGAGGACGTTCTGGCTGGGAAGCAGGTAGTTGAGCACCGTGAAGACGGACTTCTTGATCTCGCCGGCGTAGCTCGTCCCCCCGATCAGCACGATCTTCCGCTCGAACGAGATCAGGATGAAGGCCTCGCTGTTGGTGCCGTCCAGCTCGGGGATGGCGTGGAAGCGCGGGACGTTGATCACGGTGAAGTCGGGAATGTGCTCCAGGCGCTCGCCGGGATCGTGGATCTGTCGGAAGAGGTTGCGCGCGAAGAGCGAATGCCAGGCGTCCTCGGTGATCACGCGGAGCGGCAGCTGGTAGCGTTCGTCGGCTCCCGCGTGGCAATCCTGGACGAAGACATCCTTGTTCTGGAGATAGGCGGACATCCGCCGGTGAAGGGAATCGAACTTCTCCATCTCGAAGGGACGGTTCTCCTTCCCCCACCAGACCCGATCGGCGCTCGTGGAATCCTTGACGACGAACTTGTCATTGGGGCTGCGCCCGGTGTGCGAGCCGGTTCGTACCACGATCGGGCCGAGGTGCGAGATCCAGCCCTCGTTCCGCTTGATGACTTCCTCGTAGAGGTGCGGCGTGGACGGGTTCCAGTAGACCGAGGCGACGTTGTGGAGACCGACCTGATCCAGGCTGTGGCCCGGTTCGCGACTGACGGTCATCGAAATTCTCCTTCCCAATGGAGCACCCATCCCGGAGAGGGATGGTGCGTAGAGTCCCTCCGGACTCACCGGCGGATGCACTGGATAGATTGGCCCGTCGCTGGGAAGTGGCAACCCTGGAGCGGTCGATCGAGCCTCGCAGCCTCCTGGGCCGTGAAGCCCCGCGGGCCTCTGGGGCGAAGCCACCCCAGAGTTCAAGGGCGCAGTGTCTCTTCCAGTTGCTCCTTGAAGCGCCGGTGCATTTCCTCGGTCTGGAAGCCGTCCGGATCGATCAGCCACTGGAGACCGAGGCCGAAGAGCGCTCCGCAGAACTGAATCGCCTCGGCGTTGGCGTCGGCATCGGGACGGATCGTCCCCGCGGCGATGCCCTGCTCGATGATCCGCCGGATCCGATCCCGGTGGCCGAGCAGGTCGTCGATGGCAGCGTCGCGCATCGGCGAGTCGGCGATCAGCGACTGGAACCAGAGCACGTAGAGGGCTCGCGTCATCCCCGGATGCTGGTCACCGAACCGCCTGTGGGCGTCCCCGAAGGCGATCAGTGCATCGACGCCGCCCCGTTCCCGGAGCGCCGGCTCGACCTGTCGTTGCATCTTGTCCGAGATCCAGCGGATTACCTGCGCGAAGAGATCGGCCTTGGAGCCGAAGAGGTGGCTGGGGAGCCCGCGGCTGTAGCCCGCGGCCTCACCGATGGCCGCGAGGGTGGTCTTTTCGTAGCCGCGCTCCCCCATCAGCGCGACCGCCGCCTCGAGCGTCCTCCTCTCGGAGAGGGCGCTTCGGTCTGCCTGTGTGAGCCGGTTGGAGCTGGCCGCTTCCGATCCCAAAGGTTCCTCCCTCTCGCCGCTTGAGTCTCTTGGCCCGATTCTTGCTAACGACAAGAGAAATCCGGAGATCACCCCCATATTATTTCATAAGATCCTGTTATCTCAACAAAAAAAATCCTTGTCAACAACAAGCTGAATGGCCTAGGATCGGATTCGGCGGACCCCTCCCGAGGGGTCTCGAGTGTGAGGAGACGCCCATGGCGGATGCGACCTACGATGCGGTGATCATCGGAGCCGGCCACAACGGACTGGCCCTCGGTACCTACCTCGCCAAGAGCGGCTTGGAGGTTGCCATCTTCGAGAAGCGGGCGGAGGAGGGCGGCGGGCTCTGCACCGAGGAGCTGACCCGGCCGGGCTTCCTGCACAACGTTCACTGCAACTACCACACCCTGGTCGGAGTCTCTCCCGTCTACCGCGACTTGGAGCTCGACAAGCATGGGCTCCGCTACGAGAAGCCCGAGGTGCAGATGGGGTCGGTCTTCGACGACGGCACCGCCCTGACCGTCCACAGGGACCTCGACAAGACCTGCGCCTCGATTGCGCGCTTCTCGCAGAAGGACGCGGATACCTTCCGTCGCCTGGTCGAGGAGACGAAGGGGTACATGGACCTCATCCTTACCACCCTGATGTTCACGCCTCCGCTCTCCATGAACGACATCACCAAGGCGCTGGTCGCCTGGGGGGTGGAGGACAAGGCGGAGTTTCTGAGCGTCCACCTGCGCCGCCTCAACATCAACCAGTTCCTCGATCAGCACTTCGAGAACGAAAAGGTCAAGGCGCACATCGCCTTCCACACGTCTCTGGGCGGCTACAGCACCGATCGCAAGGGCCTGGCGGTCACCTTGCCGCTCTTGGTGGGGAAGATCGACAACTGGCACGTCTGTGTGGGCGGCTCTCACGCGCTGGCCCACGCTCTCTGGGAGGGCTTTGCCCACGCCGGGGGCCGCGTCTTCCTCCAGCACGGCGTCGATCGCATCATCGTCGAGGACGGCAAGGCGGTGGGCCTGGAGCTCGAGGACGGCTCCAGCGTGCGCGCGCGCCAGCTGGTGGCCAGCTCGATCAATCTGGAGCAGACCTTCCTCAAGATGGTCGATCGCAGTGTGCTCCCCGATGGCTTCGCCGAGGCGGCCGAGGCGTCGCCCCACATGGACTGGTCGTACTTCAGCGTCCACCTGGCCATGACGCGGCCTCCGCAGTACAAGGCGGCGCAGTTCGATCCGGACATCGATCAGGCCTGGGTGGTCAACGTGGGCTACGACAGCCCGGCGGCGATCAACAAACACTGGGAGACGATGCGCTCCGGCAAGCTTCCCAACGCCTGCCCCAACGCGGCGGTCAACTCGCTGTTCGATCCCACCGACGCGCCCGAGGGTCACTACACCGGGCTTCTGCGCCACTTCGCGCCCTACAGTCTGAATCCCGGGGGTCCTGAGGCCTGGGACCAGATGGCCAAGGAGTTCGCGGTGAGCTGCATCGAGAAGTGGCAGGAGGCGGCGCCCAATCTCAAGGACGGCGCCATTCTCGATTGGGCCACCTACTCGCCTCTGGACATCAGCCGGCGCATTCCCAACATGGTCCAGGGCGACTGGATGGGCGGTCTGATCGATCTGGACAACATGCTGGACCAGCGGCCCTTCCCGGAGCTCTCCCAGTACCAGACGCCGGTGAAGAGCCTCTACATGTGCGGGGCGACCCAGCACCCGCACGGCTTCATCACCTTTGCCCCCGCGTACAACGCTCTTCAGGTGATCGCCGACGACTACGACCTGGAGCGCTGGTGGAGGTAGGGTCTTGGTGGCAAACCCGGTCCAAGTGCGACTGGCCGAGGGGGCCGAGAGCGGCCTGGCCAACATCGTCCAGCAGTTCCTGGAGCAGAGCCTGGACGAGTCCGAGTCGCGGCGGCGTCGCGCCCGGCGTCTTCGCGGACGGGTGGCGATGACGGCCGCCGACCACCAGATGACGGTGACACTGGACTTCCGCGGCGAGGAGATCGTGGTCTGGGATGGCGAGCAGGGGCCTCTGCAGGCCTCCATCGCGGGGCCCCACCGGGTGCTGCTGGGACTGCTGCAGGGCGAGGGGAATCCGCTGCTGGAGCACCTCAGAGGTCGGCTGCGGGTGCGCTCCAGTATTCGCAAGCCTTTCTTTCCGCTTCAGGTCCACAACCTGATGAAGCTGCCGCCGGAAGAGCGCGGCCAGCGGCGAACCTGGAGCTACCTGCTGGCAGGCGGGGTCGTCGCGGTCATGGCGGTGGCGGTGCTCCTTCTACTGCGCTCATGACGGAGGTCGAAGATGTCGGACGCTAGCTACGACGTGGTGCTGATCGGCGGCGGCCACAACGGGCTCTGCGCGGCCGCCTACCTGGCCCGGGCGGGCCAGAAGGTGGGTGTGTTCGAGAGCCGTCACGAGGAGGCGGGTGCCGTTCACACCTCGGAGGCCACCGTGCCCGGCTTCTGGCACAACCTCCATGCGCAGTACATGGAGTTCATCGACTACATGCCCTTCTACCACGACTTCGATCTTCCGAAGTTCGGGGCGCGCATGATCAAGCCGGAATGCCAGGTCGGGATGGCCTTCGCCGATGGGAGACCTCCGCTGCTGATCTACCTGCCGGAGCTCGAGGAGAAGACCCACGCCAGCATCGCCCGCCACTCGAAGCACGACGCGGACAGGTTCACCGAGATCCGGCGCAAGGTGATGGCGAAGGACCAGTACATCGCGGCGCTGATCTACGGAGCACGGGACACCGACAAGGCGCGGGAAGAGCTGCTGAAGCTGTGGATGAACCTCGGCTTCGAGCTCGGCGACATGCAGAAGACGGTGAAGCAGCTGATCGACGAGAGCTTCGAGAGCACCGAGCTGCGGGGGACCCTCTACCGGCAGGCCCTGGAGTGGGGGGTCGACCCGCACAAGGGCAACGGCGTCTCCTTCGTGATCTGCGCCATCTGGCTCTGCGCGATGCACTACATGTCGATGGGCGGCACCCACATGCTGGGCCACGCCATGGCCAGCGCCGCCCTGAACGCGGGCGTCGATCTCCGCTACAACCACCGGGTTCGCCGCATCCTGATGCAGGGCGACCGGGCGTGCGGGGTCGAGCTCACCGACGGGCGCCAGATCGAGGCGAAGATCGTGGTCTCGAACCTCGACGTGGAGCAGACCTGCGTCGATCTCCTGGGTCCGGGCAACGCCAAGCAGGAAGTCCTCGACTTCATCGACAACTGGCGCTTCGGGCCCGAGCACTGCCTGGGCACGCCGTCGTTCGCGCTTCACGAGCCTCCCGACTACAAGTCGGCCCGGCACGATCCCGACATCAACCGCTGCTTCTACACCATCGTCGGGTACGAGAATGCCGAGCAGGTATCCGAGTACATCCTCGACGCGATGGAGGGACGGATCCCGAAGCTGCCCGCGGCGGGTACCTGGGTGAACACACTCTGGGACCCGAGTCAGGCCCCGCCCGGCAAGCACGCCATGAACGGCTGGTACTTCTTCCCCAGGGCCTCCGATCTGACCCCGGCCGAGTGGGAGGAGGTGAAGCAGACCTACAACGGCCGCTTCCTGGCGCTCTGGGAGAAGTACGCCCCCAACATGACGCGCGACAACGTGATCGCCGACGCCCTCTACACCCCCTTCGAGATCGAGCAGGAAATGGGCATGCGGGAGGGGGACTTCGGCCACGGGCGGCAGAAGACGAGTACCCTGGACCTGGAAGCGATGGGAGACCGATCCATAGGCTGGACCCGGACCGGAACCGAAGGGCTCTATCTGTGCGCGGGGAACGGCGTCAGCGCCGGACCCGGCTACACGGCCTTCAAGGCGATTGCGGAGGACTACGGCCTCCCCAAGATCTGGGAACGAGACGACCGCATCTACTGAGACTGCTGAGAGAGGGTGGTATGCCCGATATCTACACGACCGACTGGTACGACGAGCTGAAGGATCTGCTCAACCGCAACCCGGACATGGAGAAGAGCGCTCCGAAGGGACCGCTGAAGGTGCTCGGTAGGTTGTTCGGCGACGGCCGCTCCCCCTACCTGGGCGAGGGAGATCAGCGCTTCTTCGTCGTCCTGCTGAACGACGGGAAGTGCACCGAGTACTACGAGGTGGACGAGCCGCCGCCCCGCAAGGAGTTCGACTTCATCTTCGAGATCCCCGCCGCCATCTTCGAGGAGGTGGCCGCCGGAATCGTCGATCCGGTGGAGGTCGGCCTCAAGGGCACCATCAAGATCACCGGTGACATGCGCATCCTGATCCGGCACGCGGACCTCGTCAACGTCGTGCAGGCGGTGTACCAGCGAGAGGTGGAGACCACCTGGCCGAAGGCCAAGCCTCCCTACCCGAGTCCGTAGCCGCGTCCGGGGGGGCCGTGAACCTCAGGAGCCCCCCCGCCTTCCACGCCGAGCGAGCAGCCAGAAGAGCGGAGGCAGGAGGAAGGCCAACTCCGCGCCGAGGCCGCAGTGGTACGAAGAGGCCGCCTCGCTATTCTGCCAGGGAGTGCCGCATTCGGGGTCGGGCCCGGCGGGGTCGGCGAAGCCGTTGGCGGTCAGGCCCGCGTCGTAGTCCATCTTCCCATCGCCATCGTTGTCGATGCCGTCCTGGCACTTCGGATCTTCGAGGGTAGCGGCGGGGTGGAAACAGCCGGGGTCCTCGGGGAAGTCCACCAGGCCATCGCCGTCGTTGTCGGCTCCGTCGTCACAGGCCAGGTTGGGGGTCTTCTCGGAGGGGTCGCCGGCGTCGAGACATCCCGGGTCCTCCAGATCGGTCAGCCCATCTCCGTCGTCGTCGACGCCGTTCGCGCAGTCCGGGATCACCGCGACCAGGGCCTCTGCGATGCGGATCCGGCTGGTCTCGGCATAGACGTCGGGGATCGGCACGCCGGTGTCCTGTAGGGCGGTCAGGATCTCGTCGACGGAGGCCGAGGGAGCGGCCTGCCGGAGCGTCGCCCAGGCTCCCGCCACGTGGGGCGTGGCCATCGAAGTGCCGCTCGCGCTGACGAAGCCAGCGCTCTCGTAGAGCGGAGCGCGGATCGCGACGCCGGGAGCCCAGAGGGAGAGGAAGGAGGCCGCGTTCGAGAAGCTCGCGATCCCGTCGCCGTCGTCGGTGGCGCTCACGCTGATCGCAGAGGAGATGCATGCCGGCTCGCTGATTGCGTTCAAGTAGCCATCGTTTCCCGCTGCAATGACCGTGGCGATCCCCACGGAGCGCAGGTTGTCGATGGCGGCCTTGGTACCGGGGTTGAGCGCGTCGCAAAGCGACTGGTCCGAGCGCGGGGTTCCGCCCAGGCTCATGTTCACCGACGCAATGGTATGAAGCGGGCGCAGCGTGTCGAAGACGTACTCGAGCGCCGCCATCTGGTCGGAAGTCCACGACAGAGCACAGGGACTTTCAGCCGAACCACATGCCGCTCCGATGAACTCCGAGAAGACCTGGATCGGAATCAGCGAGGCGCCCGGGGCGACTCCGGAGTAGGAGGCGCCGGCACCGACGGCGATCCCCGCCACATGGGTGCCGTGGAAGCAGTCCCCCGAGTAGGTGCAGTAGGAGCCGGATCCTGCCCCGTCGTCGAAGGTCTGACCGTTCGGACAGTCCTCCCCCGTCGAGAAGCAGGCCTCGGCCACGATCTTTCCGGCGAGGTTGGGGTGGTTGGCGTCGGCCCCGGTGTCGAGCACCACCACGGCCTGACCCGAGCCGTCGTAGCCCATCGCAGCCGCCTGGTCGGCCCCGACCAGCGGCGCGCTCACGTCCAGGAGCGGGCGCTGGAGGCGGTCTTCCTGCACCTCGACCACCCGGGCGCTTCTCTCCAGCCGCGACAGCGCCTGGGGTCCCACCTCGAGAGCGGCGAAGGGGATGCTGCGGAAGCGCCGGGCCGTCCGGTGCGTGGTGCCGGACAGCTCCGCGGTCAGGCCATCCTGGGCTGCGGCGATTCTCCGTCGCTGGAGCATTCGGGATAGCCGGTCGCGCAGGCGGCCCTCGGGAAGCGTCGGCACATCGAGCTGAACGATGATGCGAACCGCCCCTTCCCGGGAGGCGCGGTCTGCGAGCTCCGGCGGAATTCGGTTCTGCGCCGGCGCCTTCACCGCCCCGAAGGCGAGCAGGACCATCGCGACTGCAGGAATCAGAGCGCGGAGGCTTTCGATTCCTCTCATCAGCAGGGGCCCTTTCCTGAAGCGGATGCCAGAAATCGACCCCGCGGGAACCTCGACGCGAGGCCATTGTCTTATCGGAAGTGTAGACGAGCGGATTGAGGGTGGGGTGGGGTCGCAGGTGGCAGCGGGACGATTTTACGCGCCTTGGCTCCGTTATGCTAACCAGGCAAGCGTCGCGCAGGGATTCTGGGAACGACGGTTCCCGATGGGAGTATTCGATGATCAAGGGGTACGCCGGTCGCATTCTCGAGGTGGACCTGAAGAACCAGACCTTCACCTTCGAGCCGCTCGACGAGGAGACGGCCCGCCTCTACATCGGCGGGAAGGGCTACGGAACGCGCTTGCTCTACGATCGGACCGAGCCCGGAATCGACCCCCTGGGGCCGGAGAACCCACTCATCTTCGCCACGGGGCCTCTCAATGGCTCGGTCGCACCGCAGTCCAACCGCTTCGCGGTGGTGTGCAAGAGCCCGCTGACCGGGGGCATCGGCAATGCCACCAGCGGTGGCTCCTTCTCCTACGGCCTGAAGAGGGCCGGCATCGACATCCTGATTCTGGTGAACCAGTCCGCGAAGCCGGTCCGCCTCGAGATCGACGGCGACAGCGACCGGGTCGGGTTCATCGACGCCGGAGAGCTCTGGGGCAAGGGCACCTACGAGACCCAGGAGATCCTCGGCAAGAAGAAGTACCACGCCGTGATCGGACCGGCGGGAGAGAACCAGGTCCTCTTTGCGGGCATCGTCTCGGGCGAGCGCATCGCGGGACGCACCGGAGTCGGCGCGGTGATGGGCTCCAAGCGCGTCAAGGCCATCACCGTGGCGGGCTCGAGAAAGCTGGAGATGGACGACCCGGAGAAGTTCAAGGAGTACACCAAAGAGGTGCGCAAGCTCTTCGAAGAGCATCCGGTGATGGGCGAGAGCATGAGGCGGTACGGCACCGCGAGCATCGTCAACACCACCAATGCCCGCAACATCATCCCGACCCGCAACTTCCGGTACGGGCACTTCAAAGACGCCATGAATCTCTCCGGCGAGTACATGGAGGACCACGAGCTGGTCGGGATCAAGTCCAGCTGCCTCCACTGTCCGGTGACCTGTGGCCGCGAGGTCGAGGTGGAAGGCGTCGGGCGGGTCAAGGGGCCCGAGTACGAGACCCTGGCGCTGATGGGCACCAACCTGGAGATCGGCGACCTGAAGAAGGTCTCCGAGTGGAACTACCACGCCGACGACCAGGGCATGGATACGATCAGCCTCGGCGCGACGCTCAGCTTCGCGATGGAGCTACAGGAGCGCGGTCTCCTGGATGCCGGTCTCTCCTTCGGCGACCCCGCCGGGGTGACCGAGATGATCCTCGACATCGGCCACCGCAGGGGTCTGGGCAACGACCTGGCCGACGGCGTCAAGCGCATGAGCGAGAAGTACGGCGGCCGTGAATTCGCGATGCACGTCAAGGGCCTGGAGCTCTCCGCCTACGATCCGCGCGGCTCCTTCGCACAGGGCGTGGAATACGCGACCACCAACCGGGGCGGCTGTCACGTCCAGGGTGCCAGCTTGTACATGGAATCCGTGGGCCCCCTCACCATCAACCCCCAGAACCTGAAGCTCAAGGCCGATCTCCCCGTCGTTCAGCAGAACCTGGCCTGCGCGATCAACTCGATGGTGCTGTGCATGTTCACCACCTACGGAATCTTCCCGAAGGCGGTCCACAACATGGATCCGAAATCCCTCAAATACCGGATGATCGTCTCCCTGCTCGAGAACAGCGGGCCGCTCTTCCGCAAGGCCATGAGCATCAAGGGGAAGCCGATGTTCTGGTACGAGAAGTGGCTGACCTACGTCACCGGCGAGGCTTGCTCTGGCGGGCATCTCCAGGAGATCGGCGCGCGCATCTTCAATCTG
>Ga0307423_1000198_pt1 | contig 40715 bp, 56 predicted proteins | sample SalMarWE160310MG_FD_202154 | JGI IMG/M metagenome (GOLD analysis project Ga0307423, IMG submission 202154) | Salt marsh sediment microbial communities from the Plum Island Ecosystem LTER, Massachusetts, United States - WE1603-10 | ecosystem: Environmental > Aquatic > Marine > Intertidal zone >... | reverse complement strand
GGTGTGCATTTCTTTAGCTGTTATTTCAGGATTTTCTAAAACGGCATTAACCGTTTTAAGTACCTGTGTTTTTCTTTCTTGATTCAAGTCGTTCCAAGTTTCAATGTCTGATTCATCATTATACTTTCTGACAACCTGTATTAAATTAAAAGCTATTTCAGCAATTTCTAGTTTTTTCATTATATATCTTCTCCTTTTTCTAATTTTTCTAATAATTCCATAGCATAGCTGTATCCATCCCAATTATCTACGCCCGCCGCTTCCAAAGCTTCGAGTTGTAATTCTACTTTTTCAAGCCTTTTATTCTCAGTAACTAAATTTGATATTTTGTGCATTTCTCTATAGTCATTATTATATACATAAACTTTGTATGGATTTTCTAAGTCTTCAATAAGATAAAAGTCATTTTTACCAATTTCTCTGATTCTACCAATAATAGAATCATCCCAACATCTACAGTAATCAAATTTTCTTCCAAAGTTTTCTTCTAAGGCTTCATCTGAATCAAAGTTATGTATTCCACCTATACTTACCATATCGTCGTCGTTTCCGACGATAAAAACTTTATCATTTTTATAAAAATTCATAATTTTTCTATCTCCTTTATTATTTTAATAATAAAAATATAAACATTCCTAAACCTATTAATATGACTGATGTTAAAACACTAAGTATAATTCTTAACCAATCAATTTCTAATAAGTCAATTTCAAATTTTATATTTTCCCTTAGTTTTTTAAACATTTAATTAACCTCATTATTTTATTAATCTAATGGTAACTTAGTATTATTTATACTAAGTACCAGTCTTAAAGCATAACCAATAATTGCATCATCTTCATTATTGATTTTTAATTTTTTGAAAACTGATTTGACTTGTTTTAATTCATATTGTGTCATATCTGACAACTTAACTGTTTTTTCAGACATAATTTTCTAATCTCCTTTTAGTATTTAGGGGCTATATAGCCCCTATTTTTAACACCATTTAGATTTTCTTTCTGGTTTTTCTACAATTTTATCAACTTTGCTATTTTCGTTTTGTGTTTTTGGTGTTTTAACATTAGGTCTGATGTTTGGTTGGTCTTTTTCAGTCCCAAACTCGTCCTGTAAAGGTCCACCACCAACAGGTTTGTATTTGTCGTTACCCATATTTTTTTAACTCCTTTAAAATTTATTTAAGTTAATTTCTTAACTTAACTATAGTATACTACACTCAACTTTATCTGTCAACACTTTTTATAATTTTATTTATTACATTTCCGTTTCATGTTCAGAAAAATCTTTAGAAATGTCGTTATCGTCATTTTTAAATCTTATATTCATTATACACCTAGTTGGTTTACCTTTTATTTTTAAAACTCTATCTAAATCATTATCTATAATGTGTAAATACTGTTTAAATAGCTTTTTAAGCTTACGTTTTTGCATTGCTGAAAAGTTCATTGATTCAGCATATTTGTTGTAGTGTTCTATTATTTCAGACCAACTTAATCTATAATTTTCTTTGATTTCATCAGATACACTTGTTTTTTCAAAACTATCTAAGATATATTCTATTGTAGGATTTGATTCAGCCTGTTGTTTTAATTTTAAATCGTCCTGATTCTTAAAAAATGGTTTTGTGATATCTCTGTCATGATATAAATGTATCGCTGAAATTAAAAAGTTTAACATTTCAGACCTACATTTACTATCTGTTTTAATAAGATTTTTTAAATTAAAATTTTGATTTTTTCCTTCCTTAAACTGATTTTTAAAATCAAATACATACAATCTTCTATAGTATCCAAGATTATCTGTATTAAGTTTTAAATTTGGCAACTCATTGGTACATATTATAGGTTTTAATTTTCCTTCTATATAAAAGCCTTGTTTATACTTTCTGTCAACATAAATTTCTGAACCATCACAGTATTTATTTAATTTCTTGACTGAAACTCTATAGAATGTCTCAGAATCAAAATCATAATCTATCATGGTAGTAGCATTCTCAATACCAGTTGGAGCAAATCCTTTGCTGATATCTTCTATATCACAACCAATTGTTTTACCTTTTAACAATTGGTTTAATATTTCCATAGAAGTGCCTTTGCCTGAACCACCTAAACCATTCATAATAAATATTTTTTCCTGTGAATAATCAGATGTGAAGCAATAACCTAACATTCTTTTAAATTCATCTGATTCTATTTTCCAATCGTTGCATAAATCTTCTACGAACTTATAACCCAATTTAGGATTATAGTCTATCTCTAATTTATTAATAAAAAATAACTCTGAATCATGATCTATTAGAGACTTATTTTTTATATCATACACGCCATTATTCAGACATATATAATCGTCAGTTATGGGTTCTGAAACTTCTACGAAAACCATATCATATAAAACATTTCTCAAATCGTTCATGTCCTTAGTGTTTAATGTGAATATATCACCTAAAACGTCATGAAAAAAATACTTTCTAATAAGTGCGTTTAACATTGAATTATTTTTCTCATCAATTAATACTTTATAATATTTATTTATTTCACTATAATAATATAAATCACCTGAATTTTTATCCCTTTTGATCTTAGGAAAATGAGTATTAACAATTTCCCTAATTCTATCGACATCTAAGTTATAAATACCTAAAATATCATTTTTTAATTCATTATATACGTCCTGACACTTTTTCTTAAGTTTCTTAAATTCTCGTTGGTGTTTTTCGTCTGTACAATCATTTTTAGAAAATGTATTTGTAATAAATGAAGTAAATATCTTACATTTCATATTATCTTTTTTACAAACATGACAAGAATATTCAGCTCCATCAGATTTCATTGAATAATTTATACCCATATCATCAAAAACGGTTTTAATAGCTTCTAACCGTTTATCAACGATTTTCTGCTTTAATTCATACTTATATTTTGAATGATCTAATCTGTTGTAATCACTGTCACATTCAGAAATAAAACCGATCGGAATATTTTTAAATTTGTTTTTATTTAAATTTAAATCAAAACAAAATATTAACTGTGTTTCATCCTTCTTCTCTATAAATTTAAATCCTTTATCCTTTAAATAATTAATCTCTATATCGATATATTTATCTATATCATTATAGATTTTTTCTGATAAAGTGTCGTTTATTAATATAGAATCTATATCATATTCTATAATGTATAATTTCTTATTGTTTGTGTCATTCATTACCACAACACCTCCGCTTTTAAATTTTCATATCTCAAACCTTGTAAGATATGTTTCTATCCCCTAAGCAATAATATAATTTTAACATATTACCATTATAAAGTAAATCTAATTATTGATTTTTCAAAATATTTAGGGTTACAAAAGTTGTAACCCTATGTAGACCAGTAACAATCTAATGTGTACAGTTTTTAATTTTAGGGTTACAAAACGGTTACAACTCGTTGTAACCCTTGTAGCCTTAGAGCGATCAATGATTTAGTGCTAAGGTTACAGGGTTACAACTTTTTCTCTATACTTATATATATATATAGTATTTTATTTTTATAAATTTTTTTTTCGTATATAGTTTTTTATATAAAAAGTTGTAACCCTGTAACCCTAACTCGTTAGATTAAGAACACGACTACATTTGATAGGGTTACAACTTTTAAAAAATTTCTGTAACCTGTTGTAACCCTAAACAATTCAACTGCTGTATGTATGATTAATAGTACATTAAACAGGGTTACAACTTTTTTGTAACTTTAAATACTACAATAAAAACGTTGACAACTATAACTAAATGTATTATAATTAAGTTATATTAAATGTACGGAGGTTTAAAGGATGGAAATTTCGATAATATTAACATTGTGTGCATGTTCTTTAGTAATATTTATATCTGGTGGTATTACTGGAATGTTAATCACTAAAGGAAAATCTATATTTAATATAAAGAAAAATTTAGATTATATAGAAGATAAATTTCATGACTTAAAGGACGAAATAATAAGAACTAATCAATTCTATACAACTAATACTAATACTTTAAAATTTAAAGTAGACGAAATATTAAAAAGTATAGAAGAAAGTAAACCAGATAATACAATTGAAGTTATGGGAAAAATAATTGATAAAGGAGAAATAAAACCAAATATATTCAAAGATAAGACTTATGTTTCAATGAAAAATAATAAAAAATAAAAGAAAAGGAGATTAGAAAATTATGAAAAATTTTTTGGAAAATCAAATTAACAAGCTAATAGACTATGTAAACAAAACAAATCAAGGATTCGGTTGGAAAAATAACGCAAATCGAAATCATAAAGGCATATATATAGAAGGTGAACCTTTTGACTATATAATCATAACACCTTCAAAAACACTACTTTTTGACGCCAAGGAGAAAGAAAAAGGTTACAAGTGGTATATGCAAGCAAAGGATAAAAAACAGCTCTTAAACCTTAAAAAACTATATCATTTGGACCCTGATAGAAACGATTGTTTTTTCTTAATATACTTTGCTCAATTTATTGAATTAAGAAAAATACATGTAGACAAAGTTTTTAATATATTAGGTAGCAGGAACTATATAGAACGAAAAGATTGTGATATTTGGAAATTTAAGGACGAGTTCAAAATTGGCTAAAAAAGTATATGACCAATATTTAACTTTCAATTGTGGAAATTTAAAACTGTATAATGGCTTTCATGATTATACAGTTTTAATAGAAAATGAGAGATACAACTATAAATTTTGTATTTCTCCTCTATCTATAATCAATTGGAGAAATACAAGAATAATAGTTCCAAAATCACAATTTGATTCTAAATATAGATTAATGAAAAATATAAATAATATAGGATTGTTTAAGTGTGATAAACAGCAATTACAGGTATTGAAAATGTATCAACAATACCCTGATGAATACATAAAAGTAGATGATTCAAAATTTATGTATAATGCCGATTTATTGAAATTAATGTTAAGATTAAATAGGTCCAAAACTTTTTATTATACTTTAGATAACTTACATAGAATGTATCTATACATTCCTGTAAAATTCGGTGCATATATCAAATTTAAGTATATTGTACAAGGTATATTAACACCAACAATACAAATAATAACAAAAGGAGATTTTTAAAATGTTTATTGATTACATAATAAATTGTCTGCTCTGGTTACAAAATACTTTAATGGGATTTGGTTCTCATTTTAATAATATGTTTTTTGATAACATAGCAAATAAAATACAAGATTTAAGAATAAAATTATATCGGAGGTTTTACAATGATTAAACAAAAATATAATACAATTGGGAAAGTAAGTTATTCAAATAATGAGAATAACATTGGTAAAATTCTAATGGTTAATGAATCCAATTATATACATATAGTTGATTCAATAAATAAATTATTAAATGTACCATTTGAAGAATGTAAACATAATTTTCTAATACATTTGATAGAAAATTCGACAAGTAACGGTGTATTAAGATTTAAAAATTATACATTAGTTCTATTATTTGACATGACTATAACTTTTAAATTTGCATTATTCTATGATAGTAAATTTAGGAATGATTCACCAGCAATTTTAAAAGCTGATTATTCAATGTTTAACAAGGAAACACTTAAAATGTTTTTAAATGAAGGTGTTGAGGAAATTAAGGAAATTGATTAATAAGAAAGGGTTTGATATAATGAGTGATTATAATGTATGTTATAAATGTTATGAGGTCAAAATTGATGATCTTTGCCATGAAAGAGATTTTGAATTAGAACAGTTCGACATTTGTGATGATTGCCTAAATTCAATGATAGATAATGGGGAAATAGATTCTTTAGGTGATGGAATCTATCATTATACTAGAAAAGGTATATCAATAAGAATTGAAGAAATTGAGGATAATATAAACGAACTGAAAATCTTTAGAAATGAATTATGCGGTGAACTAAATAAGCATTTTATTACAAATAATGACTAAAGATTTATTTACACAGCAAGGACACAATATCATTGGTATTGGTGGTATAAAGTGTCCTTGTTGCAATGAATATCATGGCAAGAAAAAATCTAAATTAAATAAAATCAAAAGAAAAAAACTCAAAAATCTTACAAAATTTGAAGTGAATAATTATTTTAAGGAAGCTAAGAAAGGAAATTATTACAATGATTAACAAAAAGCTTAGAATTGCAATTTACTTTATAATATTACTAATATTTTTGTGCGTAATATTTGGATTTACAAATAATTGTTACGCACAAGAAGACCAAAATTATAAGGTAACATTTAAGGAAATGACTCCATGGACTTTAATAATCCCTCAACCTGTGTTTAATTCTATTATAGAATTAAATGGTGAACCGATTAAACTTTTAGAGTCAAAAATTACGACAAATCCTGAAATTTATATTAAAATGCAAAGTTATGATGAAAATAGAACTTTGCAATGGACAGGGGAAATTACAAAACCTTTAAAGGTTAGGAATGGCTACATTTATACACATATAGTATTAACAAATATTAAACTTAATCCTGAATATAGACCATATGATAATTATGATATAAATTATTATTTTCGATTTAAAACTGAACCCTATGGACCGACTCCAACACCAACCGCAACACCTGTTATTACTGAATCACCCACACCAACTATAACACCTACAGCCACGCCAACTATAGAACCTACAGCTACCCCAACCGCAACACCTGTTATAACACCAACCGTAACACCTGTACTTACTGAGGTTACAACAGAAACACCAACACCGATTAATGTTATATCTAGTAGTGTATTACCGCAAGCTGGTGAAAATGATAATTATTTTAAAATAATTTTTAGTTTGTTTATAATATTTATTGGATTCATAATTTATTTACTTGCTAAATATATAGATATTTGATATACTATAGTTAATTCTCTATTGAAATTATAAATTTTCTATCTCAACGAAAAAAAAAAACCCGAATTATTCGGGTTTTTTGCTGTTATAAATTAAGTTATTTCTTGTACTTCATAATATTCTATGTAAGAGCCTACTCGAATATATGAAGCGTTTGCACCGTCTGTATATCTTTGCTTAAATTTAACACCTATTGCCCCACCACTAGCACCACCTTTTAATAGCATTGTACCTCTAGCAGAACCATAACCACTAGCCAATCCTATGTATATATCTGCGTCAATGCTTGTATAACATGACGTTTTTCCTTCTTCATAAGCGGCGGCGTTAGTACCATTAACTGACATACACCGAAAATGTATACTACCATAAAGAGTAATTGTGCCACTAGGTATAAAATTTATTAACATGTCAGGTGTACCACTGCTATTATTAACAACAAGATTAAAATGTACTTTATATAATTTATTTGGTTCTAAAGTTGCTGATAATTCACTATCAGTTGTAAAACTAGAAGCCGTAGTAGAACCTTGCGAAGCTTGTTTTACAATAACTTTTTTAGTACTATCTACAATTATAGGTGTACCAATAACACCTATAATTGTAAATTTATTCTTGTAATATACCATAATTACAGTACTACCAACCTTAAGACCTACCAAACCAATAATAGAATTTGCTGGAATAGCATTATCCGACGGATATAATTTAATTTGTAAAGGACTTACACTTGAAACATTTGCAATTCTAAAAGCGTCCTTAGTTCTTTTATTTAATAAACTATCATATAATTCTATAAATTCTGCCATGTTGATCTAACCCTCCTTATAGTACTATTTATAGTCATGTTAACATCTAAATTATAAGTCATACTTACAATTTTATATACCTCGTCGACATTTAAATTATTATTTTTAAATCTGAATGAATCACCTTGCCAAGGTATTCCATCTGATAATCTACTAACAAAGTCATGATAATAAGATATACTTTCCTCAATTTCTAACATTTTCCTTAATTCTCTTTCAGCTCTTAAGTCAATGTAATCTTGGCTAACAGCTTCACTTTGAAAAACTTCGGGCTTCCTTTTCAAAGTACTTGTGTAACTAAATGGATGATCTTGTAAACCAATATCTTCCATAGTTAATTTTTTATATAGGGCTGGTGTATCCTCTTGTATTAGATTATTTATTACTATAACTTCATTATAGTAATTTGTATAATCTACATTTTTGCGTATCCTTGATTCATATAACGAAACATCATTATCTATAAACTCATGTAATATATTAGGATTTGCGTTCCATGGAATAGCTTTATATACACCATTACCAGTTACAAACATTGGATAGTAATTTATCATATTTAATAAACTATTAATTATAAATAATACAGACCTACCTAATTGATAACTTACGTCTTCGCCTAGTACTGCGTCGCTTGGTGTAATTTGATAATTAACCCAAGACCCTATATCATTTAATAAACTTTCTATAGCCCCAATTACATTAGTTCCTACTGGAAAACTGTAACTTTCAGTTGTTTTAATATCTAAGGCTTTTAATAAGTCAAAACCTTGTATAAATCTTGTTTTAGATTTACCGTCATAATCAATATTAGGACTTAATAGCATATAATGACCTAAAGGTATTTTATATATTTCTGTACTAAATAACGGTTGAAAGTTCAACCATGGCTTAATTAAATCCGTCAAATAATTGATATTTAAATCCTCAGTTTCTAAAATGTTAAAATCAGCCCCAGAAATTACATCCCTTGTAAAATCTATATTAATAGCACCTCTATCAACATAGTCAGTTATAAACTGACTATGTTGATAAGTACCATTTGATAATGTTAACAATTCATATTCAAAGAATCTTTTTCCACCATTGTCAAATATTGTACTCATAATTTCACCTCTTAACTATTTACTTGATGTTGTAATCTTATTATATTACAACTAAAGGTATAAGCATAGTTATCTTTTCTTAAAATTCTAGGATTCGATATTTGACAATCAAACCAGCGACCCCGCCAATCTCGAAAGAATATAGTTCCATGATATTCTATTATACTAAATAAAGTATTATAATATTCAACAGGTAAGTCAGCCGTAAATGTTAATTCTTGATATTTATTATTACTTTGATATCTGACAGGATAGTCACGACCTTCATATTTTTTTATTGCTTCTTCAATACCTTTAGATTCTGAATAGGTAACATCACCAATTAATTTTATTACATCTTCAAACCCTTCATTACCATTAATGAAAAAATAACCTGTCATACTAATATCAATATCAACAGTATCAGAGGCTTTACTAACTATTGTAGAATCGTTAAATGCTTCAACATAATAATTATTATTACCGCCAATATTTGGTATATGGTCGGTAACTGTAGTGTTTATAGGTATATTAGATTCTACTAAATCCCAATCACCACCATTTACTGATCTATATAATTTATTATAATCTGTTTCTGCATTTTCTGGTTCTATTTCTATAGCCAATACAGGTTTGAATTCTGCGTTGGTTGAATCATAGAACTCATCAGCACTACCATCTGTAGTAGTTGCTATAACAGCTAAACCATTATAGTCTGTAATTACACCGTCAGCAATATCAGATACTAAAGTTGTTAAATCCCAAATTTCAGCGTCACCCTCTACATGTGTATGATTGTCGTAAGCTGTTGCGTTTAAACTAGGTAAGGTATTATAATTTACTGCTGATTCATCCCAAACCTCGTCTATATATTGTACTTTAGAGTCTATACCAGGTGTTAAGGCTGTTGACCTAAATAAATATAATGTTGCTGAGGAAATATTTTTACCAACAAAGCTACTTAAATCAAAATCTAATAAAATATTTTTAATTTCTGTACCACCTGTTGTATCGTTAATAATTTCTAATGTACCATTATCATCATAATTAGTTGTTGGATTATCAGCACTAACAAAAGTGTCTTGAGTGCTTAAATTATCAAAAGCGGTTACTACTTCGGGATTCGTAATATCCACGTCTACACTACCATCTGAACTATCTAAACTAACGCTTATTACTGGTTGCATTGGTTGTAAAAACTCTGTTGTAAATTCAACTTCGCTTAATTCACTCCACAAGCCATTTTGTTCTTGAACTGTCAAAGTTACTTTATAATTTGTATTATTTCCTAATGGATAATCAAAAGTACAAGAACCAGTATTACCACTTGTTATTGTTGAGGATACTGTTTTTGATTCTAATAATAAATCATTTTCGTCATACAATTTAGCTATATATTGAACTTGGTCGTTTCCTTCGGATTGTGTATAATCCCATTCCATAGTTAATTCTGAGTAAGCATAAGCGTCAACACTAGGTGTTGTTATGTTTGCAACTGGTGTTGATGTAGTTATAAACGTTGCTGTATCGCTCCAAGCTGAACCTGTAGCAAATTCGCCCCAAGTCTTAACCTGATAATCAAATGTATTACCATTTTTAAAACTATTAGCTATTAAATTAAAAGCTTCTGTAGAGGTTACTATTTCATTATATTGTCTAAAATAAAGCCCTGCATAATTACTAAAATCAGTAGCTTTTACTAATTGTAAGTAATTTATAGCAAGATAACTATTATATGCAGTTAAATCAAGTGCATAACCTTCAACTCTTAAATAAGTTATATCATCCCAACCACTAGGACTACCAGCGGTTGTAAATGCCGATTTTGCGACTGATATTTGATTCCAACCATTTACAAAATCTGTTGATGGATTCACAGTATAATAATAATGATTAGAGTTATCATCACCTAGTTTAATTGTTAAACCTGTAAAATAAGTTATATCAAAAACATAAACATCAAATACTATTAAATCGTCAGTACTTGAAGCACTAGCGTCGTCAAATTCAGTTAAATCCATTGATGGAATAGTTTTATACATTCCTATGTCTGATTCTGTGTCGTCAATGTCAGTCATATAAACTGAATTAGTTGTAAAAGGGTCTTGAACCAAATTAAATATTTCGGACCCTGCAATTGTCCATTCTGTATAATTAGAAAAATCCTCAATTTCTTTTGGATAAGTACCTCCATTTACTTTTATTCTTAAACTAAATTTATTTTGCATAGTACTATCAAGGGAATTATGTTCCCAACTAAATAATTTATCATTGTTTGCGTCGAAAGCTGTAGCATTTGGTAACATTCCAGTTGGTGCGTCTGGTATTTGTAATGTTTGAACTATATTACTTTCTGTATATGCACTTTCTAAAGTTGGACTAGTACATTTAGTTTTAACCCTATATTGGTTAAAATTTGCAGGACTGTTGTCCGTATAATCTGTTGAATTTGTTGGTAATAAACTAGACAATACACTATAACCAGCCCAACTTACGCCATCAGTACTTGTATTTCTTTCAATTGTAAGTGTTGTTTCATTTACTGCTGGGTTACTCCAATCAACTTCTACAGTTGTACCAACTCTAGTAGCTAATACATTAGTTACTGGTGCTGGTGTAGTATTAATAGTGTTACTACTATCTGAATAACCAGAGTTACCAGCATAATTTACAGCTACTATTTTATAAGCATATTTATTATTACTAACTGTTGTAGTATCTGTATAACTTGTTGTTGTAGCTCCTACAGTTTTAATATATGAAAAACTACCACCGTTTTTAGACCTATATATTCTTTGGCTATCATAAGGTCTATCAGAACCACCAGCACCAGAACCCCTAGCCCATGTTAACGTTTGTGAAGTATCTGTGTTACGTGATACTGACAATCCTGTTACTTTATAAGGTGGCAATATATATCCTACTCTTACATATGGTTCTTTATCTGCATGAGTACTATATCCAGACATTGAAGTTATAGAAGAATATTGAGCTGTATTAGTTTTTCTATAACCTGTACCACCTGTTTTAGTTCTTGTTTTATGAGAACCTTTAGGGTCACGATATAAACCAAACCAATAATCACCACCGTTTAATACTCTAGGTCCTATTGAAGCGGTTTTTACTTGTAACCCTGAACCACTAGTCCCAGCGGCGGGTATTGTAAATACAGAACTTGAAGTACTGGAAATATAAGAACCACCTATAACCCAACCAGCAAACCGACAATTTGTCGTACTGGTTACGGCTGAAATATACATTTGTACACTAGTAACACAAGCCCCAGCGGGTAAGTTTACTTTTGCACAATGTTGGTTATACAAGTTCAAAAGCGTATAAGTGTAATTAGTACCACCACCATCATTACTATAAGCATATGCCATTTTTTAACAACCCCTTTCTAAAATCCTAATCTCATATTTTTTTCCCTTTTAATATTATTTATAAATTCTCTAAAATCCTTAATATCTTTGATATCTTTGATATTTAAACTTATATTATCTATATAAATATTTTCTGTTTTTACAGTATTTTCTTTATTTGGAACGGTACTAGCTGTTTTACTAAGAATTTCCTTACTTTGTTTATTAGTGTATATATTACCATGCCTAGGAACATACATTATTTCTGGTCCTTTTTCACCAACCCAAGCAAACTGACCTACAGGGTTATTTATAACACCTTCGGCAAAACCTTTCATATTTCTTTTTTTAGGCTGTAATTCTGGATCAATGCTGTCTATAAAGGATTTAATTGAATCAGCTTTTTGTTTAGCCCAAGCGAAAAAACCACCTATTGCCTTGGTAGCACCAGTAACAGCGTCTATTATTGCCCCGACAGCGTCAACGATTTTTCCAAATTCTTTAACCATACTTGAAGAGTCAAAATCTTTAACTTTTTTTATTAAATCTTCAATAGATTTTCTTAAATCTTTTATAGAACCTTTTGTATCGCCTGACATACCCTTCACACTATTTAAACTTCCTTTTTTACCTGTGACAAGATAACTTAATGTAGGTATTAAAGTATCATTAATAAAATTTTTAACATCTTGAAATTTCTTTCTAAGTTCTGCCAATTCACTTCTTAGAGTTCCAGACGAGTCCTTAACTTTACCTAAGCCCTCACCTGTGGCAAGATATTTTAATGCTGGTACTAATGTATCAACTACAAAGTTTTTAACTTCTAACATTTTAGACCTTAATAATTTTAATCTATCATGAGTAATTAAAGCATTTTCGCTAACCTTGCCTAATCCTTCACCACTGGCAAGATATTTAAATGCTGGAACTAAAGAAGTTTGTATAAATGTTTGTATAGCTTGAAATACACCTTGTAAACTACCAAACCTATCTATCAAGTACCAAACCCCAAGACCAGCCATAACACCTGTTAATACTACAAAAGCACCACCTAATAAGGCAATAGGTATTAATGCAAAACCTAATGTAGATATCAATGCAGTTATACCAGCTACTATAGTTGTAATTGCAAATATAAATTGACCTACTGTAATTACAATTAATCCAAAAGCGGCTATAACAGGTCCTATTGCCGCCGCCAATAATGTGACTGCAAATATAATTGTTTTAATTGAAGGGTCAATATTATTAAACTTTTGTACTAAAGTTATTAATACAGGTACTAATTTCTGTGATATAAAATCAAACAAAGGTTTAGTTGCATTTCCCAAAAGTTCCATGAAATTGTCTTTTAATGTCGACAATCTACCACTTAAAGTTTTACTACCTTCTTCCATACCTTTATAAAAACGACCACCTTCGCTTGTGGCGTCCTTTAAAGCCATTTCAACTTCTTTTACTGAAACTTTACCCTTTGACATTCTGTCTCTAACTTCGCTCATTGTCTCGCCAGTTCGAGCGATTATTTGTTGCAAAGGATTCCATCCAGCATTAATAAATTGTAGTAAATCTTGTCCTTGAAGTTTACCATTTGCTGAAACCTGACCCATAACAAGATTTAAAGCTTTAAACCTTTCAGCATTACCTAATGATACGTCGCCAAGCTTTGACATTATTGGTAAAACTTTTTCCTCTGTTACCCCAAAGGATAATAGAGTTTTAGTGGCGTCGGCTAAACCTTTAACCTCAAAAGGTGTTGAAGCCGCCATGTCCTTTAGTTTTTTTGTCATGTCAATAGCTTTTTCTTCTGAACCTAATAATACTTTAAAACTTGATTGTAGACTTTCCATAGTCATATTAAATTTTAGTCCTGCCCCGATTAAACCTAAAATAGGAACTGTAACCCCTGCTGTCATTTTTGCACCAAATGATAATATTCCCTTTCCAACATTACTAACTGTTGAACCGATATTTTTAAAAGTACTATTTAAATTTCTAACTGTGCTGTGGGCTTCTTCTGACCCTTGTACTCTAATTCTAAAATCTAAATCCGCTAAACGCATGAATCACACCTCCTTAAGTAATATTTTGTATATTATCAGTCCGTCTGATAATACATTTTATATGATGTCTTTTATGTATTGTGTTTTGAGGTTTTGAAATTACTTTATAATAGTTATTTTCATAGTTAATTATGTCATCTTCCAAAATATCAAAATCATTACAATAAAATTTATACCTCATGTCTAGCGTATCCTTATCAGATATTTGTACTATCTGACTTGTACCTGACCCTATATAACCTTTTATTGCCTTTGAATTCGTGCTTATTTCTGGTTTTCCATTAACTTCGTTAACTGTTTCAGTAACTCTATACCTTACACAATCTATATAAAATCTATTAATCATTTACAACAACCCCAATCAATTTTATAACTAGTAAACAAATCTTTTTTAAATAACTGTCTATAGTTATATAATTTAGAAAGTATACTTGAAGGATAACCACTTGATTTATCCTCATAAGTTATTGAATAATCGTCCAGTTTTTCGGACTTTATATTTGCTGTTTCTTCTTCATTTTCTTGTAAATGAAAATTAATCATTTTTGCAAAAATCATTTTTAACCCTGCTGGGTATTTGATTTTTGTTATATAAATATTTTCGTCTGAATTTTCTTCTGTTACTTCATCAATTGAATCCAAAATTAACTTGTTTGTTTCAATGGATTCTATAGTGAAAATTTGGTCATTTCTAAGCGATTTATACACCCTTATTGTATCACCTACAATAAAATCCTTAGATTCTATACCTGTTAAATTTACACTATTATCTGTTGGATTAAAGCTTATTTTATTTGAAGATATAAAATCAAATCTTGTATCAATAAAATCATTTTTGCACAATGTACAAATATCTTGCTCAACAACAGGAATCAAAGCTTTTATAAAATTATCATTGTCAGTATTTGAAATATTTAACAATGATTTTATTTTATTAGTTGTTATTAACATTTATCGCACCTTCTTCCATTTTGCATTTTTTCTAATTTCTTCAACTTCTTTTAATATTCTTTTATCATCCTTTTTTCTTTCTTCATGTTTCATATTTTTATTTTTAGATTTATTTACACCTTGTTTATAAAATTCATCAAAACTGCCCTTATAACCATTTTGTATTTGAATTAAGTAAATATCCCAACATTTATCCTTATCCTCTTTAATAACCTTATTATTAATATCTCTGATACAATCAAAATACATCTTAAATCCTTTTTTAGAATCAAGACTTAAGATGTATTTTACATAAGAAAAATCTTTATAATGATTCATTAAAATACTTGTGACAACTTCTCTATTCATATTATCAATAAAGAATTTCATATTTTTCAAAAAATTAACAGCTTGTTGTTCTTCTGTTAATTTTTTTTTACTGGTTGTAAATCTTTCTTAGGTCCTGTATCGTCAGTACCTTTGGAGAACTCGTCTAAAAACTTATTAACGTCCATTGGTAACTGTTCAATAATTAATTCTTTTAAGAAAGTATTGATTGTTTTACCATCAAGTTTCTTAGCTTCATCAATTGAAAGATTATAACAACCTGATAACAACTCAAATAAAATATCTTTACCTTTGTATTTCTTAGTGATAGCAAAGGTTATTAAATCAGCAACCATAGTTATCATTAATGAAATAGCTTGTGGATTTTTTTCTAAATCCTCATTTAACAAAGCGTTTTTGTCCTTATCAGAATTTAATATTTTATTCACTTTTGATTCAAATTTATTAATCAAATATTCTGAATAACCTTTAAACCCTATAACATCTAAAAACTCACTTGCCAACATATCTAGTTCAAAATTCATTTTTATTTCCATTTAAAAATCCTCCTATTATTTTATGATACGTCTTCTTCCATTTGCCAAGGCGGTGTTGTTGAACCATATGTGTAAAACCCTGTATATGTCATTTCAACTACTATTTCATCTTTTTCCTTAAATTCAAATGATATTGAATCCATATTAAATGCTTTTAATACTTTTATTTTGCAAGAATCTCCATTTGCTTTCTTACCTATATAACCAATGTTATCTAAAACATCAGCACTATCAAATGAAGTATCAAAAGATATTTCTTTGTATGTTCCATCTTGGTCCGTACCGTCTGAAACGGTAACATTCAAGCCATAAGCTAAATTTTGATAAGTAAGAGTAAGAAAATTTATTATCATTTTTGGCATTTCCCTTAATACTCTTTTTAATCCTTTTGTATCACCCAAAGAGCCGTCATAGGCTAATGGGTTTATTTCCTTTTCTACTTCTAGCTTGACGCCACCTCTAGTAGCACCTATAATTGCTTCGCCTGCTTCGTCAAGGTCTTTATATAAAACACCTTCGCCAAGTAAAACATCTTTTGCCTTTTCAATGTTTGCTGGTGCAAACTTTGTAATTGTAGCCATTCAAAAACACCTCCTTATGCTACATATTCCCTAATTTTTAAGGGTACTTCTAGCCCTGAATTTGGGTTATAATGTGCAGTAAATACAGTTTCGTTTACTACTTCGTCCATTGATTCCATAGCTAGACTAATTCCACCATCATTTAAACAATCTTTTAAAATCCATTTCATTTTTTTACCATCAAGTTTTTGACCAACTACTGTGATATTTTCTACATAGTCATTATCAGAAATATCTAAACTAGGTACATATTTCTTATAACTTGGTGAACCAGCTACAACAGTATAACCAAATGGATTACCATTTACAGATACTATTGCACTATCTGATTGATTTTGTATTAAATCTAATGAATCAATATAAAATTCTAGTGCGTCGTCGGTTTCTGTTGGTACTTCAACGGATACACCTGTTACACCTGTCCATGCTCCTGTTCCTGCTCCTGTGAATGCTGATTTTAAAACTTTAATATTATTCCATTGATCGGCTGTTAATGTACTTGGGTCAATATCATAATATTGATAATTAGTTTCTGTTAAATCAGCGTCATTATGGAAAATTAATCTGATTACATCAGTTCCTAAAATAGTTAGCATTGCACTAGTTATATATATTGCAAATCCTATATAATCACTAGTTGTTGAAGCTTCTGCATTATCAAATACAGTTAAGTCCTTAGAAGTAGAAAATACTTCCTTAATTCCATGACCTGATTGACCTGACGCAATTTCGCACTTTGCTGATTGTACACCTGTATTTACTATTGAAGTTTCTGCGGCATAAGTGCCACCAGTTTCTGCCCAATTACCAGATTCCCATGTGCCATCTGATTCCATACTAGAAATAATTTTCCTATTTAAATATTTTAAATATAATGAATTTAATGTTAGCTTAATATTAAACCCTTCATATCTAACCATAGGTACACCATCAGAATCTAATGTATTCCCAAATGCACCATCTTGTGCTATTGCTTTAACAGCTCTATCTAAATCTATTTTACACCCTTCTCTAGTTGCACCAATTAACTTTTGTAATGGTGTACCATAATTAAAATAAGCTTTAAATTCGCCAGCAATTATATCATTACCAACAGGTATTGTTGGCGTTACAGCTAATATAGACATTTAACCAACTCCTTTCCTTAATCTACTCTAATCAAATATCTTTGATTATATCGACATATATCTGGTTCTGGTTCTTCAATAGGACTTTCAAATTCTATGTTACTAACATAAAAACCCTCGTCCTCTACTTGTGTAGAATTATTCATTCCTATAATTTCTACATCATCTACAACCTTACCATTTTTTATGTCGATACTTGCTTGAATTAAATCTGAATTATTTTTCTTGTTATCCCAAAAATTTAACTCAAGTTGCCAATCTTTTCTATGTCTTACATTATAGGAACAGGGAACGAATGCCATTACAACATATGGATAAGTTTTATTACTCGGAACATCAGTATTATAAACACTAATATCAGTTAAATTCTTTAGTCTTTCTAAAACATATTCCTCTAATTTGTTCAATTCTAAACCCATAATATCACCTTATTCCTTTTGCTATTTCTCTTTTAAAGATTCTTATAAAATCATTTTGATAATTAAATGCTGTTGGTCTAACAAATGGCTGACCTGTCATTTTATAAGTTCCAAATTCTTGGAAAATTGAATAATCACAGCCATAATTACCAATGTCAACCCACTTACCCATTGTTACTTTATAATCATTTCTAGACCTCATAAAACCTGTATCTTTGGCGGCATGTTTAGTTAGTTTTTTTACACCAAACTTACCCATTTCATTCAAAGCTGAATTAATATTTCTATCAAGCAATCTATGAAATTGTGAGGTATTATCTGTATAATTGTAACTCATGACATTACCTACTTTCTAATATTTCTTCGTATACTAAATTCATTTGTCTAGAATAATTTTCTAAGCTCATATCAGCTTTAGGAATCTCATAATTATTTGATACTTTATCTTCATTCATATCTTGGCAAAACTCAATAATTGTATCACTCAATTCATTTGAATTATTAAAATCACATGTATAATAACTAGCATTACAGGGATTTTGAGCGATTATAGGTAACTCAGATTGTACAGCTTCACCTATAGTTCTAGTAATTATTGAATTTGGTGTTATCAAACAATCCGCTGAATTATAGACTTTGTTTAAATAGGTCACCCTTGGCATTAAATCACCTATTAAACCTCTTTCTTTCATTTCCCCTAATAAAATGTTGTAGCAATCTTTTAAGGGAAATTCAAGTGCATAAATGTGTAATTTAAGACCCTCTATTTTTTCTCCTGCCCTCATAAATCCAATTAATGTATTATATATGTCAATATCTTCTCTGTCTGTATCACAAAGAAGAAAATTATACTTTCCTCTGACTGAAAACTCATGTTTTTCTATATTTGCGAATGGTAAACTATCTATTGGTGGTGAATATAAACATAATGATTTTTCTTTAAATATTGGTTTCCAGTGATTTTCAAATTGTCGCCAAAAATATAACATTTTCTTAGTTCTTTTCCATCTACTTACATTTCTATATAAACTATAAGAACTTGATTTTCCTTGTGACTCAGGTCTGAAACATGCCAGTGGTCTGCCATGTACTACCCAAATCAAAGGTGTTTGATTTCTTACTAATAATGAATCACTAATACCAGTGTGCATTATTATTATATCTGCTTCGTCTATTCTGTCTATTTCATCAGTTACCAATGTAAAATTAGGTCGTTTATCTATTTGACCCGCTTTGCCCTCGGTTACCATTTTCCCATCTTGTGTTATACCAGCGTCAATTACAATAATCTCGTGACCTGCTAAAAAGTCAGCCTTTATCATATCTCGAGCCGCTTCGTATAACCCTGCTCGGTATGGGGAAAATGGTAATACATGACAAATTTTCATTATTACCACTCCTTATTATTTTTATTATGCACCTACAGAATCAATTTTAGATTCCATTATTGATAATGCTGTACTTAAAGCAACACCTACTGATACTACTTTAGAATCAGCAGTAGACAAGCTCACAGCTACACTATCAACTTTACTATTACCAGTTGAAGCAACTACACCAATAGAATCAGTCTTAGAACCATTTGCAGTTCCGAAACTTGACACTTTACTATTGATTGTTGAATTAATAACACCAATACTATCGGATTTTGCATTCGCTGTTGATACTAAAACACCAACACTATCTGATTTACTATTACCAGTTGAAGCAACTACACCAATGCTATCAGCTTTACTATTACCAGTTGAAGCAACTACACCAATACTATCAGCTTTAACAATCGCAGTGCTTTGTAAAACACCAATACTATCAGCTTTAACAATCGCAGTGCTTTGTAAAACTCCAACAGAATCAGTTTTAGAACTTCCAGAACTAATGTCTGTAGCTACAGAATCTAAGACTGTTGCAGTCGAATTAATAACAGTTGCACTACTACCAATTGTACTAACTGCGGTTGATTGAACTGTTACAACACTATCTAATACAGTAATATCACTGTTTATAGCACTTGCAACTGAATTTATACCAGATAGACCAGTACCAATGGAATCAAGTTTACCTTTTAATGTATAAGCCATTTTATATACCTCCTGTAATTTTATTACAATTTTCGTAAATATCTAAGATGTCATATAAGAATATTCATTGACTTTATTCTTACAAGTTTCTAGTTCATAAATCAAAAAAGCTACTAAAAGCCTTCTTGTCCATTTTCTTAGTAAATTCTCTGTATTTACGTTTTTCCACATCTTTTTTTCTGTTTTATTGTTAATATTTATTTTTACAGTTGTTGGAATATCTTGCTTATATGCGTGATGACGACATCTTATATGAAATAAACCCTCATTTCTTAATCTAGGCACTTCATATTTATAATAAACTTTATCCTGAAATGGTTTGCAAATCGGGCAACTATCAGAATGACTACTTATCCGAACTCTCTCGTTGTCCTTAATTTCATCTAGTAAGTTCAATCTAATAAATTCATTATTCCAATGTGTAGTATACATATTGGAATAAGTTTCTATGTTCCATTTTGCACCATTTCTAGCTGTAAAGCCTTTGATTCCATTGTTGGCATAATCTGACATTATCTTTTGTTTTGTTTCTTCATCATCAGTTGCATTAACTTTTGTTAATACATGGTTATAGTCAGATTGTGCAACCTTTGACATGTTATTCATATCTCTTCTAAATCTTTCAATCATATCTCTATGATTTGGTGTTAAGTTAGTCAAAGACCTATCAAATTTATCTAAGAGGGAATGATTTGTCATTACATCAAAATCAAAAGATTTTCCAGCCTTTAAGTTTATTAAAGACTGATCTGTAATACCTTGGTAATAATCAATCATTTGATCTCTTATTAATGCTTTTTTTGCCATTTCAAACCCTCCTAACTATAAATTTAATTATTCAGCCTTATTTATGTATATACCAGCTACTTTGTTTTGGTATATATTACACCCATGATACTGTCTAGCTGTCATCAAAAAGCCATCAGCATCTAAATTTTGCTCTGGACTAAATATCCTTAATACATTTCTTTTGATTATAGCCATTATTGCAGGACCATAACAAATCATAAAATTGATATTATCACCAGTAGTTGTGTTAGAGCCTTCGCCAAAAGTAGCCGCTGTGTTAAATCTACTTTGTGGCACTCTGATTAAGAAATGCCCATCATAAGTGTCAACGTCTCTATCAAGAATCCTTGATTTTTCTGTAGCCATCTTAATTTTGAAAAATTCGCCTGAACCTTTCAATTTCTGATAACTTGTTTCAGAAATAAATATAATTCTTGAAGACATTGGAACCTCAGCGTCATTCAATAGTGTAATACCATTATCTAACAATTGTACTATGTTATCAACTGTTGGTGTTGACGATACAATATTAGTACCACTAACTGCACTAGCCGCCAAATCAGTATAGATTTTTGTAAATCTAAACAAATCTAGCTCAGGGAAAAACTTTTCCCTTAAATAGTTATCCTGAATTTTCATAGCACTTACTAGTGCTTCGTCAGAGTCTACAGCGTCCAAAGGTATTTTTAAACCTCTGTCCATAGTCAAATTATACGCTACCCAAGCATTAGAAGCACTACCAGCACTATACCCCGCCGACTTTGAATAATCAAAGTTACCGGAAATAGTCAAAGTGTTAACCAATACTTGATTAGCTCCTTTGAATTCAACTGACATTGCTGGTGTTTCCAATAGTCTAGTTAATGATTCTTTCTTGTATATGTCATCAAAGTATTTTAAATACTTCTTTGCATAATTCATAGCCATTTTTTACTTCATCACCTTTCATGTAATATATTTATTATTAATATTACTCAGTGATTTATTTTTATAAATGATTACCTTCCATTAATGTATCAAAAATATCTTTTGAATCATCACCGTCAGGCTTGCCACCACTATTATCTGTGTCTTTAGGTGGTTTACCATTTAATTTAGTCTCACTGAATAATTCTTTATAATCAGTCTTTAAATTTTTAATGACATCTGTTATTCCTACCAGATTACCATTATCATCTAAATTGATTGTGTTTAAATCAATTGATTTATATAACAAATCAACATTCTTGCTTTTTGTCACTCCATTATCCCTTAAATGATCTTTAACTTTATAACTCTTTTTAAGGTTATTAACTTCATTATTTGTTGAGGTTTCAATATCCTTAATAGCTTTTTTGTGGTTTGCATCCAAACTTTTAAAAGTATTAACTAATTCCCCAACATTTTCGGCGTTTGTGCCTTCTAATAATTTACTAATTTGTTTCTTATGTTCCTTGTTAGCTTCAACTTCTTGTTTATAAGAATTTAAATTTGTGTTTATTTCATCAAATCTATTCTTTGGTACAAAGTTATTTGGTATATGGTCAATATCTTTAATATCAAATCCAGAACCTTCTAAAAGTTCCTTCATTTTATTATATTTTTCCTCACCAATCTTATCCTTAATGCGTTTACTCATGTGAATCCTCCTGTTTAACGTCCTTTGGACGATTATTTTTGTTAACGTCTCTTAGGTTCTTAGCTTCCTAAGTTCTAAACATGACGATAACGCAGTATAACACATAGGTTTTATAATGTCTATAGTTTTACGCACAAAATAAAGCAATTAATTTTAATAAATTTTAAAAATATAGGGTTACAAAAGTTGTAACCCTATCTAGACCAGTTACAATCTAATGTATAGGATTTTTAAATTTAGGGTTACAAAACGGTTACAACTCGTTGTAACCCTCCTAGCCTTAGAGCAATGTGCGATTTGATGTCAAAGTTACAGGGTTACAACTTTTTCTTTATACTTATATATATATAGTATTTTATTTTTAATATTTTTTTTCGTATATATTGTTTTATATAAAAAGTTGTAACCCTGTAACCTTTTGAGTCTAAAGCTAGACTATGACTACTTTTAAGTAGGTTACAACTTTTAAAAAATTTCTGTAACCTCTTGTAACCCTAATACGCTAATTATGAATACAACTACATTTGATAGGGTTACAAAAAATGTAACCCTGATTATCAGCGGTTACATTTTTTAACAATTGTCTAAATATATGAACTTATACATTATTATTTTGTTTATTTTTGTTATTTTTAGGATTATTTTTATCCTTTGGATTATTTTTATTATTTTGGTTATTATTAAAATTATTGTCATTTATCGACGACTCAAACATTTTTTGTCTTTCTGTTTCTTCGATATCTAACAATTTAATTTCTTTCTTAACATCTTCTACAAATGGGTGATGTTTTAAATTAGTCTCTCTACTTACCATGTTTTGACTTTTAAGACAATTATCTATCATTTCTTCTTCATTGATTAACATAGATTTATTGAGTTCTAAGTCTTTTTTAGCATTTAACCTTTTAACCAAATTTATAAAGTTTACAAATTGTTCATAAAAATCTATTATTCTTTTAATACAATCCGAAGCCTTAAAATCCAATTGAATATATCGGGATTTTAAAACAACGTTTGTTATATTTGTACCTTCAGCTAATTTACTTGGGTCAACACCTCTACCAATTAAAAATATAGAATCCCTTAAGATATCAAGAATTGCTTGTCTAGCTTCTACTGGAATATCTACGGTCATATATCCAGCGTCGCCGTCCTTGTCGACTGATACGCCCTTAGCTTCCTTGATATCCTTCATTACTTGCTTTATAGATTCATTATCCCCTATATAACCTCTAAGAATTAATAGAGCTTCCTGAAACTTGTCTATGTTATCCACAAAACCTGTACATATTGCATTATAAGCAATTATAATATTTTCAATATCGTACATATCACTAGTTTCATCCTTATTATTCCATAAGGGAATAAATGGAATCATAGGGAAATTAGATTCTATAGATTTATCTAATTCATTTCCAGTGTAAATATCAGTTGTATAATGACTTTCTATAGTTTCATTTACAACCAAATCTTTTTTATACTGAATCCTTTTAACACCAGAATCAACCCAGATTTCTACATGCAAAATATCATCAATTTGATAATATCTAATGAGTTTTATAAGTTTCTTTTTATCATCAGAATAAAAAGGGATTACCTCAGAATCTTTAATTACAATATAATTTAATTGATTATCAGCTAAATATAAATGTAACCAAGTTCTAGCGTCTAATGACGCATTAAATAATAGCTTATCTAACATTGTATATACATTGATTCCAGACTCGTCAATTCTTTCATCATAAGAAGGTTTTTTACTCAAAATGTAGTCAATCTTTTGAGTTACCAACATTTTGAAATAATTTATGTATATTTCACCTTCTTTTTGTATAACTGGGTATTCTTGCCCATTTTTATAATAATATTCCTCTTTGGACTTGTATGGTCTAGGTTTATAATTATAGTATTTCCTAGCTTCATACCTACATTTCTTTTGTTTAATATCTTTCTTGATTAATTCTAAGATTTTATCAGCCATTTAAAAATTACCTCCAATTATTTATATCCATTTTCTCCAAATTTTATGGCACATTTGTTAGGATATACATTTGTTTTCTTAGCTTCCTTTGGTTTACTTCCAAATTCTAGAATACATTTTTCTAACATTTTATTATCCGACAAATCATTATCAAATGCTAATTCCTTTAGTTTTAAAAATGATTCTTCGCTAATACTCCAACCACGTCTTACCTTGCCATATTTGTCTACCTTATAATCTTTAATATCCATATTATATCATTCCTTTCATTTATAAAAATTCCATTTATTGGCTAAAATGTGCATCTCGTTTCCATATCTTAAGGAAGCTGAGCCGTCGGGTTCTTCTGGGTAATCCCAAATTATATCACCAGTTTTAGGGTCTTTCTTAAACTCATAAGTTTCTAAATCACTACCAACGTTTGGGCAACGTTTTTTATCTACAATAATTCTGGCTCTATCCTGCAACCATTTTATTCCATGGGCTTTGGAATCTTTACCTTTTTTAGTAGCAATTACATTTAATCCAAGTTTCTTGTATTCATTAATTGTATTAGGTGCTTCATTATCACCTAATATTAAGAATCCCCCAGCCTTTGGTTTTATATGTCTGACTAAAGTTTCGTTACTTGTTTTATTCATGTACACTTCATCAAATACCCATAAAACTTCATTTTTGGTATCATAAAACGATTCAGTGTAACATGTGAAGTGTGTATACCCAAAATCTAAACCTCTACTTACTGACTTAAAATCGGCTATTTCTACGGCTGTTATACTTCTAAACTGTAAAACACCGTCCTTAGTTTTTGGGTTATATTCGGGATAGATTTCTAATCCTTCACCAACCTCCATTCCTAAGTATTGGTGTTTATATTTCTTAAAGTTGATCCTTTTTATTTGTTCAGCTTTTTGTATAAAGGATTCACCTAACCATTTTGGATTGTTTTTGACTACATCTAAATAAGTAGAATGATGGAAATAAGTGTTTACTTCAACGCCTTGTCTTTTCAAAGCCTTAAGTTTATTATAATACCTATTAACCCAATTTGTTTTTGAAGCTGGTGGGTTATACATAACAAAGCAAATAGCTTCATCACCACCACGAAATAACGATTGTAAGATACTGTCAATTTCATCCTCACCAGCAAATTCTGTCAATTCCTCGAATATAGCTATTTTACAATAACCCTCTTCAAACTTTAAGGATTTTATTTTTTCAAAATCCTGCTGATTTGCACAACCACGAAAAAGTATAGAATTTCCATTTCTAACATTCCAGATTTTCATTGGTGATGTTGTATATCTCCATTCACTTTGAAGTTTTAAAGTGTTAATTGCCCAAATTAAATTTGTAAACACAGAATCTCTAATTGTATCCTTAACTTTTCTAAGACCTATGGCATGGGTTTTTTGACCATCTATAGCGTCCTTTTGTAATTCTTTGATTGTGTACAAATATACAAAACTACCTTTTAAACTACCTCTACCACCTTTAAACCAGTACATAAGATTATTTCTTTGTTCAATGTCATGATAGACATTGAAATAATTAGGACCGATATTGTCAACAAAGGAAGATTCTGTAATATTATTAACCATCATCTAAATCAAATCCTAACTCACTAAGGATTTTTTCGCTCTCTGATTCAGGTTGTTTATCAGGTACATTAGTATTTATAATTACGGTTGCTTTTCCATCATTTTCGTCCTTATCCATTTTATAATGAAGTTTACCCAAAAACTCAAGTGCTTTAATTCTTGTCTGGGTTTTGAAAAATGGTTCTTTGTATTCACCTTTAGCACATTTGTCAGCGATATTTAATAATTCTTCTCTAGTACTTAAAGTTTCATTTATAATTGTATCTCTAATATATTGTCTAACTAAAGGATTCCTAATTAATTCATATGCTATAACAGCAACAGAACCGTTTTTACTATCGCTATATCCTGCGTCTCTTGCGGCTTGTGAACCATTACAACCATTGATAATATAATAATTTGCAAATAAAAGCTGTTTTGGTGTTAATTTCTTGCGTTTTTTCATGGTTTTAACCTCCATTTCTTAAGTTTTATTAAGTATATTTGTACATTAAATAGTTATGTTTAAACATAACTATTGACATTTTAAATTATAGCACAAACAAGTGATGTTTACAACATTTTGTTAAACATCACTTGTTTCCAACAATAAAAAAGAATATTAAAATAATAAGAAAATAAAAGATATGAATAATTATACAGCCCTATTGTATAAATGTCAAGATTTATTTATTTTCACTGGTTTAAAAATTTCATCAAAAGGTATTTCTAAAACATCTAAAATAGCAAATACATAACTAATTTGAATATCTCTTTTTCTCAATTTATGTCCTAATATTGAATGATCTACATCAATTATTTTTGCAATATCTTTTATAGTTATTTTCCTTTTAGATAATATCATTTTAAAATACTCATAGTCTAATTGATAATTAACTCTAGTTGCACTTCTAGCCATATCTTACACCTCCTTATATTTTAAATATGGTATATCCTAAACAGGATATACCATTCATATTAACCCTTAATATCTGTATATACTCTTTTTAGAATAACTGCGATCTGTTCACAGTTAAAATAGCTTAAATTCTTAGTTGTCATATACTTAGTACCTGTAATAAATTTCTTATCATATAACCACTGTAAAAATTCATTTTTATAAATTTTACCTTTTGGCGGGTCCTGTACATTTTGTTTTAAATCTGTATAGACACGTTTTAAAATAGTTGCAATCTGTTCACAATTGAATTGTTTACTGGAATTATAATTAGTACCTGTAATAAACTTCTTATCATGCAACCATTTTAAACTATCAGGGTAATCAAAAATATCTTTAGCCACTGGTTTCTTAACCTCCTTTGCAAAGACCTTATTTCTAAAGTCTGTATATGCTTTGTTATGTCCAGATATTTTCAAATCTACGAAATATATAGGACATAATTTCCTCGAAGCGTCGTAATGTCTGATTAATGTTGTTGTATAACCTTGTGAATGCAAATACCTAATGTATTTAATGGTATTTTCAATCATTTTATTAAAATTACCATCAGAATTTACACACATTTCAATAGAAATGGTATTGCTATTCGTCCAACCATACTTACCATGACCGTCACCTATAGCCCAACTATAGTATTTTGTCCAATCATTAACTTTCCAAATTGAGTGATCGTCTATAAATACGTCTGCTGACGAGTTTCTATCAGCACCATTAAAATATTCAAAATGTTTAGCACCACCAGCACCAGTGTTATAATTTGCAGTATAATGAACAACAATCGCTTTAATATCTTTTTTGCTTCTCTTCTTTGCAGTTCTATTATACTTGATTTGTTTAGAATGATAAGATATACCATTTATAGTTCCCATGTAATCACCACCTTTCTATATAACTATTATAATTTAGCCCATATTATGACCGTTAGGGCAATATAATTGCCCTTTTTTAAGATCACAGCACTCATAACAATATGTATTAGAACTTGATGGGCATTGGGTACAAACGTAACTTGTACCCTTTATTTCTTTACTGCATTTATCACAGTTAGAATTGTTAGAATTTTTAGTCACTACTTTTCACCACCTTTCATTTAACCATTTAAGCTACAAGTATTATTTAAATAGGTTTGAATATTTTCAAGTTTTTTCTTGAGTTCTGCATTTTCTTGTATAATACTTTCATTCCTATTTTTACTTTTCTTTTTATAAAAGTCTATTGCTTGTTTAAAATCTTTTCTTTCAATGTCGAAGAGTTTAACTTCTTCCTTTAAATTTTTATTTTCAGCCTGTAAATGTGTATTTGCTAAAATATAGTTTTGATTTTTATTTTTAACTTCAATATAATCATTTTCTAATTCGCTTATTGTTTTTCTCAATCTCTTATTTTCTTCGGTATATTCATTTTTTAAATTTTTATAATTATCACTTAGTACTTTTACGTTTATACAATCATTTTCTAATTCGCTTATTGTTTTTCTCAATTTCTTATTTTCTTCCATAATATTTTTAATATCAATATCCTCATCAAGACAACTATTTTCTTCTATTAAAGTATCTAATTTTTCTTTTAATTCTGTGTTTTCAACCATTAAAGCAAGATTATGAGACATATAAACCAAGTTATTAGTTTCTAATTCATTTGTATAATTTTGACTTTCTAATAATTCTTCCTTCATTAGTTTAATTTTTAAAGTAGCGTTTTCATGTTTTTCTTGCAATCTCTTATTATCCTTTTCTAATGTTTTAATAAATTCTTTATTAGTCATTATTTTTCTATCTCCTTTTATTATTATTTTACTCATTTGAGGGAATTTCTTTATATTAAACCAAAAGCCTTAGCAATTGATATAATTAAAGTACCTGCTGTTGTTAAAATTGCTGTTACAGCACCACTATAAGCAGTTATTTTCTTAACAGTCCATTCATTATTAACTGTTGCATTTGTACAATTTCCTCTATGTTCTTGGCATTGGTCTTTACTAACCATGCCGTCAAGTTTTTTATTAACTTGTTTGAACCCTTCATTTGTTTCATTTCTCAACATTTCAATGTTTTTATTTATCATATTAATTATTTGTTCATCCATGTTACCACCTCGTTAAACCTTTTTTCCCTCAAATGAATTTTATAGAATATTAAGATTAAGGTTTCCAATCGGAATTTGTTTCCATGTTGAGATTTGTTTCCAAAGTCATTGAGTTTACCTACATTGGGTTATCAACTTTGTTGTTTCCACCAACAACTTGTTTCCACCAATAATTTGTTTACCTTAATCTTTAAAAGCTGGTAACAGGACTTGAACCCATTCCCATTGATTACAAAACAATGATTCTACCAGTTAAACCATACCAGCTATTTTTTAAAGCCCCTATCAGAGAATCGAACTCTGAATCACACTGCAATTTCATTTAATTACTAACTATTAACCCAAGTTTTCATTTTAATTATTTTATTAGCGTGTTTTACCTTTAAACTATAGAGGATATTAAGAGGGCTTTTAAACCCTCTATTTATTACATATCTTCGATATTATTATCGATATCAATTCCATTTTCTTCTTCTTCTTCGTCAAAGTCATTTGTAACGTCGCCGCCTGGTATTTCTACATCTGACGGACATATTACCTGACAACCTTTGAAGAATGATGTAACACCTGTATTACTACCAGTTTTAAATGCGTAGAAGTCAACACTTAATCTACACCAGTAGCCCCTTAGTTCGTTTTCTTCACCAGTAAATTTTAATTTCTTAGCGTCAATTACTTTAGCTGGAAACTTAGAATTTGTTTTGAACTGATAAAAATTTGCTATTATCGGGTCTATTTCTTTGCCATCATCTTTCTTTTCTTCTAAAATATCAGTGCCATTTTTCAATGGGTTTATGTTACCATTTTTGATTTTTCCTAATTTCCAATGTTTGTTAATCAAAGTTTTCAAATTAGAAATTTCGTCCTTATTTTCTTTAGGTATTAGTACAGTTATTGTGTACTTGGGTTCTGCTTTTTCTGAATGCTTATAAGGTACTTTTAAATTTGAAAATTGAAGAATAACCCTTCCAGTAACATATTTTTCTGGTTTTGATAATTTTTTAAATCCGTTGTTAGCCATAATTTTGTAATCTCCTTTATAATTATAATAATTTTGGTTGAGGGGATTGACTACCCCTCTATTTGTTAAGGTCTTACGTTAACAAGCTTTTCGTATCTTGTACTAACTGCCTTGTTTGTTAACTTGGATATAGTATACTACAGTTAATTATAATTGTCAACACTTTTTATAATTTTATTTATATTCTGTACCGCAATTTTGACAATATGTTTTATCATTTACGGTCGTTATCATTGGATTGTCACAGCAAGTATAAGTGTCTAAATCTTGATCTGTGAATGCTTCCCAAATGTCTTTTAGCCAACCCATGTATTAATCACTCTCCTCTACTATTTGACCTCTATATTTCAAAAGGTCTGTTTCTGAATCAGTTGCCCATTTAAAGAATTTACCGCAGTTACTACAGTACAACCCTTCATGATTACCAACTGTTTTAATAAAAAACTTATTATTAAAACAGGTACTACATTTAAAATTCATTAATTAACCTCCTAACTTATTCCAAAGCTTATTTTTGATCTTATTTTTTACTTTTCTTTTTGCTGGTCTTGGATTACCTTTGACCAGCTCGTTTACTGCATTTACATCTGAAATACCTTTTGTAAATTTATTAAGTTTTTGTCCTAATGAATTTAATTGTTTTAAGTTCATGTCTACCTCTCCTTTAAATTTATTTATCTGTTATATAACAGCCACAATCTTCATCATAATAATCAGACAAATCATTAGTTATATTATTGAAATTTGAAATTTCAATTACTTCTAAATCCATAATAGAAGATTTACCATTAATTAACTTTAAAATATCAACAAAACTCATAGTAGCCATTATAATTTTTTGTTCTTGTATTACTAAATACATATTAATCAGTTCCTTTCTAATCTTATTCAAATTTATTTTCTTTTTTTAATTTTTCATAATCATTATTGACTCTATATGAAGCATTAATTATTTCTTCATAATTCCCATTATATTTATTTTCTAAATATTCAAATCTAGGTCCTAATACATCACCATATTTTTTTAAATTTCTTTCAAAAATTTTTTCTCTATATTCATAATTTCTTTTATATTTATATTTAAGACCTATTAATCTTCTAAAACCATAAAGTGTTTTAGCTATTATTTTTATACTTATTCCACCTGCTTTTAATGAATTTCCTAGTTCTACAAGTTCATTTACTTCTCTTTCATAATTTATTCTAATTTGATCTTTCATTTTTTTTTAATTACACCTCCTAAGCATATAATTTTAAATTTCTGGAATAATTTGTTGCTAAGTCTTGACTTAATTCCCAAGCAGTCATAGACTTGCCCCAATAGTATCTTTTGATGTTTAAGTCATAATTCATATCAGCTATTAAATCATGTAATTCTTGACTATGAATGTTGTTATTGTGATTGATTCTATCCTTTATCCATTTATAAGCACTGATTTGTAATAATCTGAATTCTCTGTTAGATTTTTCAACATTTAGATAATGTCTAATATTAATACCTAATTGTAATCTGTAATTTAATGTTGAATCTTCTGCAACCATTGCTTTTGTCAATCTATGTGCCTTATACATTATACTACTTGTTATAACTGATTTTTTCATTTAGATTACCTCCAAAAATTTAATTTCTTAACTTAACTATAGTATACTACACTTAAGTTTATCTGTCAACGCTTTTTATAAAAATATATAAAAAATTACTACCAGTATTATATACTGGTAGTAACTAAAAGTAAATTTATATTAATCTGATTTTTTCATATCTCTTATTAATTGTTTGAAACTTTCATTTTGTGATTTACTACTATTGCTTTCCAAAGCTTCAGAAATTACTTTCTGAATTCTGTTATATGATTCGCTAAGCTTTTCGTTAAGCTCTTTATTCTCAAAGTTTCTAGCTGTTAATGTATCCTGTAATGATTTTACTTGGGATTCCAATAATTGTACTTTAGAATCAGCTTCGAGTTCTGCAACTTTTAATTTGTGTTCAAAATCTTTAGTTAACACATTTGATAATATAGCTTTTTCCTTATCAACAGCCTTTTTGATTTCAGCTTGTTTAGTATCAGTCAAAGCTTGTATTTCTGCTTTTAAATCTTCAACATTGTACTTTTCAGCTTCAAATTCTGAAACTCTTTTAATAAATTTAGATTCTTCTTCTTTCAAAGAATCCATTCTTTTCTTAATCATTTCAGAAATTTCATTATTTTTAGCTTTTTTAAGCTGTTCCATATCATAAATCAAATCATCATTTCTACGGCTGTATTCCTTGTTTAATTCAAATGTCTTATCCTGATAAGATTGAGATAACATTTTCATTTTATCATTATGCTCAAGCCTAGCTTTTTCATTTGCTTTTTGCAGTGCTTCAAGTGTATTTACCTCATGTTCAATATCTGTTAGTTCCTTTAATTCTTGCTTTCTAACACCTATAACATTATTTACTTTGTCTAGTTCACCATAGACATTTAGCATTTCGTCTAAAATATTCTTAGCATTTTCTAAGGATTGTACTGTATAAGGCTGTTGTTCCTTAACCTTTGCAGTAGTTTGTTTTAATACTCTATCCTGTAGAGATACACCAGAATTAGAATCCAATTCTGCTTTCATTTCCTTATAAGCTGTGTAAATATCTTCTTTCCTGCTTTTTGAATTGATTGACATTTAAAAATTCTCCTTTTATTTTTATTATTTTAATATACTAATATGCTTCATCAGTACATACAAACGGTGTAATCTTTGAGGTATTTATATAACTTCTTTAACACATACATTATATAAATTTTAGATTCGTCAATCCTATTTACGCCATGTTAACTAGTATTTGGCTTGTAAACCTTACCAGAGTTTTAAATCGTGGATAACCCTATTCTCTGGCATTTTTACACCATTTGTATATACTGATTTATTAAGTTATTTAAAATCAGTCTTACTCTGTACTATTTCGTAAATAGCTTTATCAGACGCTTATTTTAAATAACTTATAGTTAATATAATTTTCACGATTGCATTAACTAAATTTTGTAGGATTGTGTATTTTTGGGCTTCCCACGAACCCTATAGACCCATACACTAGGTCATAACTCTTGATATCACAGTCGTCGAGTTATGCAACTTGTAAACTGTGTTAGTTCAAAAAAATGCGGTGGTAGGATTTGAACCCACGTATTTAAGCTTATGAAGCTTACACCTAACCTAACTAGGATACACCGCCAAATATTTGTACTTGTGTATATTATATACACAAGTACGTGTACAATATATAGTTTTGTGTCTCACTTACAAATATAGTATACTATGTTTAAGTGTAAATGTCAACACTTTTTATGAAAATATTTAATATATTTAAATAATCCATTATCTTGTATTTCTTCCATAGTTATAAAATTCCCATTAATTATATAACCGTTTTTATCATAATCTATAACTATAGAATCTTGATCTATAGTTATAGAATCGTCTGGTGTATAATGTGCAAAACTATCAATTACAGACATACCAGTATTAACATTTTCATCTAAAGTTGTTCCTGTTGGTATTGGTTCTATTGGTGTAATATCATTATTTAATAATTTATCAAAACTATCATATGTATGATAGTTTTGATAAGGATTTTCTTTCTTCACAAACAATTTAATTTTTTTAGGAAAAAATATTGTCATAAATAAATCATATATCCAAATAAACATTTTATCACCCTTTCTATCTAGAATAAATTTTATTTAAAATCTGACTCGCTTGTAACTTGTTTAATCCATAAGTATTATAATTTGGTAAAGCTTTCTGAATCTGATTTATTTGAGCTTCTGACGCTGGTTTATATCCCCAGCTTTTCATTATGTTCAAATCCCAAATATATTTCTGATCTGGGTATTTAGTATTTAATTGTTTAAATACACGATCAAAGAAGTTTTGGGCTTCGTATTGTTGACCTTTAAATGTAATATACCCTAATTCATTAATAGGACCTGTAGTAATGTTTTTATTCTTCAATGATAAACTAAAGTGTCCATCAGAGTGTTTATACCAGTTAATATTATGTAATTGATAATTTTGTTTTTTTGCCCAAAGGTTTACAACTTTATAATTAATTTTCCAGTTATCGGGATGATCTTGTTTTTCTTCAATTATTTCAGGTAGGTTAAATAAATCTACGTCCATGGCTAATTCGTTTTCCTTTTTAAGTGCTTTTTCATCATTATAATCAATACCTAGTAAACTTGGTGCTGTACATAGATTTAAGTCAGTAGATACACCAACACAATCTATTAAATTTAAATACTCTTTTCCATCATATAACCGAAGCCCACGACCTACAATTTGTGTATACAGCGATACATTTTTTGTAGGTCTGGCTATTATAATTGTATTGATTTTTGGAATGTCTGTTCCTTCGGTAAAAATCATACAATTTACAATACAATTAATTTTACCAGCGGTAAAATCCTTAATTATTTGTTCTCGGTTCTTAGTTTCAGCAGTAACAACGACTGCACCTTTTATGTTTTTAGCTATTTCTTCGCAATGCTTGACAGATACACCAAATATTAAAGTTGCTCCTGTTGCATGTTCCTGATATATTTTTGCTATAGCTTTTGGATTTTCAGACTCTATTAATTCATTTTCTAAATCACTAACCTTATAATCACCTGATTGTGATCTTACGTTTTTAAGGTCATACTTAACATATACTCTCTTACACCTAATATTAGATAAATAACCATTCTTAATACCATCTAAGAGATTATATTTATATATAATCTTATCATATACTTTATCTAATCTCTTACTATCAGCTCTATTAGGTGTAGCTGTAAAACCTAATAATAGTTTAGGTTTAAAATAATCTAAAAGTTTTTTATAAGAATTTGCGGCACTGTGATGGGCTTCATCTACTATAATCAATCCAAAATATTCAGGTGAAAATTTCTTATACCTTCTAATTAGTGAAGCTATACAGCCCGATATTGTTTCTTCATGGTTTGAAGTATATTTTCCCATTTCGATTCCTTTAGTTTTAGTTATATACTTTAAAGGCTGTTTTACTAGCTCTTCCCTATGAGATATAATCAAACATCTTCCATAATTAGTTTGATTATTTATAAGTGTTGTAAATATTACTGTTTTTCCAAGTCCAGTAGCCATTTGTATTAAATATTTTCCTGTTCCTGCTTTTTTAATCTTCTCTAAACATTCTTCTTGATATTCTCTTAATTTCATAATTTTCTAATCTCCTTTAATTTGTAAAATCAAAAACTAACTATAGTATACTATAGTTAGTTTAACGTGTCAATGTTTCTTATATTTCAGTTGTATTAATTTTTTTTATTATATTCATTTATTGCAGTCAGGCAAAATTGTAATATTACAAATAGCCAGAATACCAACCAGTTAAATTTTAAAGCTTCAACAATTACTAATAATAAATAAATTATAATCATTTTTAAAAATCCTCCATTTCCTTATTGTTTTGCCCAATCCTTCATATATTCGAATAAATCATCAACAAGTATATCCTTGATTAATACTATACTGCACTTGTCAGCTAAAAAATCACCACCATTATAATCAGGGAAATGTCTTTTAATACTGTGTTTTAAAGTTTCATTTTTTCTAACATAGATAGTTACATCATTATGTATCATATTTTTTATTTCCAAATTATATAAATTGTAAAACATTTAAAAATCCTCCATTTTCTTATTTTTTAATACCATGTTCCCTTAATTCTTTTGGTCTTAAGTGACTCTTTGTTGTTGCTTTAAATTCTCTTAAATATGGAATTAGCCCTTTTAAATTAATCTTGTAATTTCTCCATTTCTTTTGAATTTTATTAGATTTTAAAGCCTTTTTTAGCTTATTTCTACTAAATTTTCTATTAACTACAGGTGTTATTTCACCTTTTACAATCGGTTGAAGTTTCAACCTTTTAATTTTCCCTCTACTTGCCATTTTTTAATCCTTTCTTATAGAGCGATACTACAGTATTATTTTTTACTGTAATTTCACAATCTATATTTTTATTATAATATTTGCAACTTCCTGTAACCTTTACTAATTCTTTTAATTCTTCATTTAATATAGATTCTTTGATATCTTCTATATTAAATTCTAAGTACCGTTCAAAGTACCGCACAATCGCATGATCTGTAACTATTAATTCATGTGATTCTTTTAATAATGCTTCTAATCTCTTGATTCTATTAGATATTTTAGTTTTTTTGTTTTTAACAAAATTTTCTTGTTTAGATAATCGATCTAATTCACTATTTAATAAATTAGCTTCCTTTTGTAAAATATCTAATTCATTCCTTAAGTATCTATCATTCACGCATTCACCTCCTAACAAAAGATTAACTTAAGTATACTATACTCAAGTTAATCTGTCAACACTTATTTTAAGGTTTTAAATAATCCTTTGGGTACTTCTAAAGGGTCTAGCCAATTGCACTGATATTGAATATCGCCTAGTCCTTCAAGTGTAAATATAGTTGCCTTGTCTATAAGTTCTATATAAGGATATACTTTAGATTCTAAATGTTTTTTCCAGAATTCAATAAAATCTAAATCATATTGAAATACATATTTTCTATTGTATTTCAATGTTTTCATATTCCAGCATTGGAATGTATTAAGCTTATTTAGTTCAGATATAAAAGGTTTTACTATACCCCAGCCTTTTTTCGCTGTACCTGTATTTTTATCATAAATATCTATGTCTATGATAATATACTTTTTTTCAGACTTTACATTATTATCGAGTGAAAATCCTGTACAATAAGTAGACTTAAGTATATCAGTCATTGTATATTGTATCAGCGGCTTTATTGGCTGACGGTATACAAAACTGTTTACTTTGTTCTTAAACTTATAACCTACCATTCCTACTGCCATAGAATCGAATAATTTATTTAATTTGCGTTTTATTTGTCTCTTACTTTTGATTAATTCTAGACTATCGAACTCTAATGTTTCTTCATAATACATATTATTGATCTTATTTTTTGAAATGTATTCAAATTTTAAAAGCTGGTCCTTTATAATTTCAGCATAATGTATATATAATTTAAAATCAGCTTTGGATTTATCATTAGTAAAATATAAGTTTTGAGATATACCATTAACAACAATAGACAGTATCTCTGGTTTTTTTGTATTTTTAATAATGGTTTGACCTTTTTCCTTAGTTGTAAAATACCAGGCTTGACTAGAAATTTCTTTGTCGAACCATTTTTTATCAAAATAACAAGGTTCAATAATAAGCTCCTTGCCAATAATAGAATTTATAGCATTTTGCAAGTTGACCGCTAATTTTTCGTTCTTATTAATTTTTTGTTTGATTTTTATATTATACATACCTTTACGTTTTACTTTGCTATCTGTCATTATCCCTAAGTAATTATTAACATCATTCTGAATCATTGTTTTAAAATTTTCGACACCTAATTCAAAATATCCATCAGTTGGGAACTCTATTACTTTGTTAGATATTGTATCATTAACCATAACCCCATCAGTATTAACATTGATAATTTCATAATCATTCATTACTTTATAACAAAGATTTAATAGCAAACTTTGACCTTTTAAGCATATGAAACGACCTAAAGTTTTGCAAGCTATTGGTATATTATAATTTGAGTTAATAAGTCCAAAAGCTGTATTTAAAATCAATTTTAATCCTTTTTCAACTTTAGTTAAGTAAGTAATATGATCTTCAATAGCTTCATATTCTGCTATGTCTGCACCATCATTAATTCTTATTAAATATTCTTTTTGATCCTTAATTAATTGTTTTATTTCTGCTTTTATTTTAAATCTCTTTTCATAAATAGCCCTGTACAGGTCTACGTTAATGACATGTTTAAATAGTTCTGGGTACTGTAATACAATTGATGGGTATTGAGATTTATAATCAAATATCTTCAATAACTTATCCAATGACTTATAATTTGGAATAGCTCCATGAAGCCCACCAAAACCCATTTTAACTATGATATCATTTATTTTATTTTTAATATGTATTTCATCAAAACTATTAATTTGAGTTTCTATTTCTCCGAAAGTATTTAAAATTTCTTTGTCGTCTTGTATAACTTCTCGTTTATAGAACTCACAGTAATTAGCTTTTATTTCTCTATCATTTTTAATATGTTTGGAATTATTAACAAATTCTACAAAACTATTAAACTTATCATCAGGTGTTTTGATGTATTCTGTATAATCAAAATCAAAATTATCTCTTAGTTCCTTTTTATCTTCATGGTCTGGTAACTTTAATATTTCATTAATTAATTCTGTGTTGTTTTCACTGTAAATTGCTTTCTTAGATACTTCTAAATCTGGTATAAGTTCCTTTACAGCTTCTACAGCGTATAATCGCTCTATAATATCTGATTTTGGTTTTTTTAAGAACTCTTTTTCTAGTGAGGTTATGTCATTTTTAGAATATTTATTAAAATATTCATATTTACCATCCTTTTTTATATCACTTATTCTTCTATATTTATTAAAATCAAATTCGATCTTATATCCTTCATTTACAAGTTGAAGATTTTTTAATGATATAGTTGGTATTAAAGATTTATCCTTTCTAACACTAAAGTAATAATTAATTTTCGGTAAACTATTAATTATTAAATTTTTAAATACTTTAGACTGACCCATAATAGTCAAATGCTGATTTAAAAAGTCATATTCTGTTTGATTACCTTTGAAACTATCGATCGATCTTGTTATCAAATCTTTACTTTTTAACTCTGGACACGTTTTTTTAAATTTAAAATAATTATTTACCCAAAATTCACGATTTAAGCGAAAATAATTTATATTACCTCTAATTATAAAATCATTTATATTTCTTAATTTATAATTAATATCATTACTATTACTTTCTACTAATTTACAAACAGCATTTAAAATTACTTTGTCGTAATCAATGCCATAAAAATACATAGGTCTTTTAGATTTTTCTAATAGATTATAGAACTGTTTAAACCCTTTGTCGGATTCTATCTCAATAACTTTAGTTTCTGAATTCTCATTTTTATACTGAAATGAGAAATAGTCCTCCAATACCTCAGTATCTATTATTAAATACTGTAGGTTTTTTTCTAAATATCTGTCAAAATTCATAATTTTTAATCCTCCAATTCATAAATTTTCTTAACTTCTGAAATTATATAATTTATAGAATTCTCTGTCAAATAACCTGTATTGAATTTATTATAATTAAATTCTGTATTTTTTAAGAATTCTATTATTTTCTTATCCTTATCATTCATTACTTTTAACATTTCTGCACCTCCTATAAAAGGGGCTTGTAGCCCCTTAATTAATTTTTAATTCATATTTATCATAATCCTTATCAGGTTTTATATTAAGAATTCTTGATAAAGTTCTTAATATAAATTTTAATTCCCCAAACATTGCCAAATTAGTATCTAATGTACTTTTATCAAATTGTATTAAACCAATCCTATTTTTAGAATTCTTAAATTCAATTTGCTTTTTTGCCATGTAATAGGCTTCCAAAAATTCTCTTTCACATTTGTAATACAAATCGACTAAATTATCTATATCCAAAGGATATAATTGTGATTTAATATTTTTACATTCCTTTAATTTGTCTTGAAAACTTTTCATAATTTTCTAATCTCCTTTAATTTGTAAAATCAAAAACTAACTATAGTATACTATAGTTAGTTTAACGTGTCAATAGTTTTAACACTTTTCTACAGATATTTTATACCATATTTGATTTTCTTTATCATAAACTAAAGACTCTAAAGTATGGTTATTTTCTAATGATTTATTAGGTAGTGTTATTAATTTTTTAATGTTTATTTCTTCCTTATCTTCATACACCAAACATATTATTTTTTTCATAATTTTCTAACCTCCTTTCTGCTAGATACAAATTTTTGCTAAGTACAAATTTTTGCTAAGTACAAGTTGCTAGGTACAAAGTTGCTAAGTACAAATTGCTAGGTACAAAGTTGCTAGGTACAAAATTGCTAGGTACAAAGTTGCTAGGTATAAAGTTGCTAAGTACAAATTGCTAGGTACAAAGTTGCTAAGTACAAATTGCTAGGTACAAAGTTGCTAGGTATAAAGTTGCTAAGTACAAATTGCTAAGTACAAAGTTGCTAGGTATAAATTTTATACCTAGCAACTATTTTATTTATTCATTAATTGTCTTACTGTTTCGTTAAACAAATCGTCCTTCATTTGTTGAAATAAATTTAAATCCTCAAAATTTATTAAGCAACTATGAAGCTTTTTCGACCGATCGGTTACTGGTGCATATTGCCATCCGTTGTAAATCTTTGCCTCAGTCCATGCGGTGTGCATTTCTTTAGCTGTTATTTCAGGATTTTCTAAAACGGCATTAACCGTTTTAAGTACCTGTGTTTTTCTTTCTTGATTCAAGTCGTTCCAAGTTTCAATGTCTGATTCATCATTATACTTT